>TARA_R110000787_G_scaffold78261_6_pt1 | contig 11983 bp, 8 predicted proteins | sample TARA_R110000787 | Tara Oceans TARA_R110000787 (sample SAMEA4397920) | marine metagenome | biome: Polar Biome; feature: [DCM] deep chlorophyll maximum layer (ENVO:01000326); material: water (ENVO:00002006), including particulate matter (ENVO:01000060) such as... | depth 35 m
AGCCAAAGAAGCACCGAGGCCTACATCTGAATCGTTTCCATTTTTAGCCTCACGCGCAGTGACCGCTAAATTATAGCTAAGATCAGATATGTTATTTTTATAGCTGACCACCATATCAGGCAGGTTAGCGTCCTTATAAACAGGTTGTTGAGCGGTAAAACGAAGCCCTTTATGAGTATAATGCACCGTCAAATCTGGACGGATATCAGCGCCCCCACCCGAGATGGTTCCTAATCCCGTACCTCGAAAGTCGAGCTGTTCAGTCAAAAGCGGGTAGACTGCCAAAAACTGACCATTCCATGTCTTTCCTACGGTCAAATCATTGACCTGAACATAAGCATGGCGAAGTCGCAAGTCTGAACCGCCATTTGCGGCATTGCCATAAAAATCCCCTTCAATAAAACCCGTTAATTTTTTATCATCTACCTTCTTAGTGGTTTTCAGATTAATTCGAGATTGCCGTGCATTGCCTTTGAACTCTGACTCGCCTTCATCTGGAGAATAAAATATACCCTCGGCTTTAACATAACCACCGATACTTAGAGTAGTATCTGCATTTGTGACAAGATCTATGGCTTGTGCTTGTGCACATACCCCAAGAACCGCCAAACCAAAAGACAACTTTTTGATATAAAGCATGATCTATACATTCCTTGTATTGTTTGAAAATTCCTTTAAATGCCTATCGCTACTGTATTTTGTTACTTCATAAATACCAGTACTATCTCCTTGTACAAAAACACATGTCTCTTACTTTATTGAACCCTTTCAAAATCGCTAATAGCGGCTTTTTTTGTGTCATCGATATTTTTCTTTTGTCCAGTGGCTTTATCAAGATATACCAGTACTGACTCACCGCTAGCAACGATAGTATTCATAGCGGTACTATAATAGGTGTACTCGTGAATCAAGCTGGCATTGCCAATTTTCTTAATTCGAACCCCAATCCATAAGGTATCGGGGTAGACCACTGGTTTGAAATATTGACAGGATGATGCTGCCATGACTGAAAAAGTGTTTTTATTAAATAGATTTAGTTGACTGTTATAGTGAATACGAGCGTTTTGGGCATAAGTGTAATAGACCACATTATTGACATGACCAAAAGAATCCATATCGCCCCACTCTACTTGTTGAGAGTAAATAACCGCAAAACCATGCATAGGATGGTCATTATCTTTATTAAGCGTCTCTTGTATTTCTGGTAATTTTGCTAAAGCTTTCATAGTTATCTCGTTTAGTCGCGCCAATGAACATACCTATTCAAATTATCAGTAAGCTGCATTAACTGTTTTTTTGCAGTCACTAATAAATATGTTTGGATTAGATTAATTTTTCTGCGTACATCATCCGCATCTTTTTCTTATCAAGCTTACCCACACTGGTCTTCGGCATTTCTCTTAAGAACTTTATTTCACTTGGCACGCCATACTTTGGTAAATAGCCTTTTTCAACTGCTTGATGACCCAATGCTAAAATATCCTCGGCTTTAATATCGGTATGATCAGGTTTCAGGACCACTAACGCTAGAGGACGTTCGCCCCATTTTTCATCCGCTACTCCAATAACGGCCACTTCAGCCACGCAAGGATGGAATGATAAAATATTTTCGACTTCAAGCGAGGATACCCATTCGCCACCTGACTTGATGACGTCTTTGAGCCTATCCGTAATTTTTAGAGTACCATCAGCGGTAATGCAGGCAATATCTTGGGTATGCATCCAGCCACCGCGCCATAACTCATCGCCAGCATCTGGATTCTTAAAATAGCTTTGGGTCAGCCAAGGCGCTCGAACGACGAGTTCGCCGGTCGACTCACCATCCATCGGTAAAGATTTGCCGTTCGCATCCCAAAGCTCCATCGATACCAGCATAATTGGTGAGCCAGAAAGACAACGATAATTGATCTCTTCTGTCGTCGTCATAGCACTTGTCTGATCGCCGAATGCCATTCTGGCGAGTACAGGACAGGACTCTGACATTCCAAACCCCGAGATAAACTCTATGCCACTTTCAATAGCGGCTTCAGCTAGAGCTTCGTTTAATTTGGAGCCCCCTACTGACAATTTAAGACCGTTAAACTTGCGTCCTCGTGTTGCCATTTCTTTGATTAACATTTGTAAAATGGTTGGGACACCATGTGATAGCGTTACCTTATGCTGTTCAATCAAGTCAACCAATACTTCGGATACATAGCGCCCTGGATACACTTGTTTTAGCCCTATCATGGTTGCCCCATACGGCCAGCACCATGCATGCACATGAAATAATGGCGTCATCGGCATATAAACATCATTGTAGCGAGCACCTTGACCTTCAGCGCTAAGTGCAGAGGCCAGCGTACTTGATAGCGTCTGCAATACGATCTGTCGATGCGTAAAGAAAACCCCTTTTGGGTCACCCGTCGTACCACTGGTATAAAATGTAGTAGCGATGGTATTTTCATCAAAATCGGGAAAATCAAACTCATCACTGGCAGCGGCTAGCATTGCCTCATACTCACCTTCAACATAATCTGGCATGCTAGTTTGCTGAGCTTTTATAGTGTCTTCATCATACTCAGCATCATCCAGCCAAATAATTTTCTCAATAGAAGGAGCTTCATGACGATAGTTTTTAGCCATTGGCTCAAACTCAGCATTAAGTAACAAGGCTTTTGGTTTGGAATGGTTGATGGTATACAGCACTTTATCTTCAGCCAAACGTACATTGACCGTTTGCAAAATCATTCCAGACATAGGCACAGCAAAGTACGCTTCAAGGTAACGATGACTGTCCCAATCCATAACAGCAACCACATCACCTGCTTGCAAACCCATGTTTTTAAGTACGTTTGCCAAGCGATTAACACGCTTAAAAAATTCAGCATATGTATAAGTAACCTTATCCGCATAACTAATGGTTTGATCTTTAGAGGCAATTTTTGCACGGTTTAGTAGCTGTTTGATAATCAAAGGAAAACCATAGGCTTCTTGAGCTTGCTGGTAATCCTCATGTTGGTTAAGTATCGTAGTCATTATGGTCATCCTTGAAATTAAAAATATATGGCAAAAGTATTGAAAGGGTTAGACTCGTTCAATCACCATGGCAAGCCCTTGCCCAATGCCAATGCATAAACTGACCACCGCGTATTTTTCGCCCGTACGCTGTAGCTCACGCGCCGTACTTAACGCAAGTCTTGCGCCTGATGCACCCAGCGGATGACCAACGGCAATCGCACCGCCATTGGGGTTGACGCGTTTGTCATCAAAGTCAATTTCTAAACCTTTTAAGCAGCCAAGTACTTGCGAGGCAAACGCTTCATTAATCTCAATAATGGACATATCATCAAGGGTCAGATCAGCACGTTTCAACGCCAGTTTAATGGCCTCAACAGGTCCTACGCCCATAATACTCGGCTCAACACCCATAGCACCGGATGAAAGAATCTTGGCAATAGGCTTAAAGCCCAACTTTTCCTCCGCCTGCTTTGAGCCAATAATTAAAGCCGCTGCGCCATCATTGATACCTGAGGCATTACCTGCTGTGACGACACCTTCATTGTTTAAAGGCTTAAGTTTTTGTAACGCTTCAACAGTAGAGCTGGCACGAGGATGCTCATCTTCCGCTATCGCTTTTTCGGGTAATTTTTTACCTTGCGATACCATAATTGGTGTTATTTCATCATTGAAGAACCCAGCTTGTTTTGCCGCTTGGTATTTGGCTTGCGAGGCCGCTGCGAATTTGTCTGCTTCTTCGCGAGTGATACCGTATTTGAGGGCGACATTATCACCCGTTTGCGGCATGCTATCGCTGCCAAACTGTTTTTCGATGATAGGATTGGGGAACCGGCTGCCAATAGTCGTATCAAATACTTTAAACTCACGACTGAAAGGCTGCTCAGTCTTAGCAAAGACAAAAGGTGCGCGGGTCATGGACTCAACGCCCCCTGCTAAAAATATATCCCCTTCATGACAAGTAATACTACGAGCGGCATCAATGACAGTAGATAGTCCTGAAGCGCATAAGCGATTGACGGTTTGACCGGGTGTTTTGACATCTAACCCTGCTAATAACGCAGCATTGCGGGCGATATTGCGTGAGTCCTCACCAGCTTGATTGGTATTACCGATCAGCACTTCATCAAAGATATCATTAGGTAATTGATGCTTTTCGACCAAAGCTTTCATTACTGTCGCAATCATGTCATCAGGACGAACGGTGGCTAATGCGCCTCCATGGCGACCAAAAGGGCTTCTTAATCCGTCATAAATATAGGCATCTAACATAACTTTTCCTTGTTGTGTTTTGAGAGTTTGTCTTATTAAGATATATGGTTTAGCAAGATTGCTAGGTTGTTGCTATTAATATTAATAATTAGTTTGCTGAGTAAATAGCGAAATACCTAGCGTGGCGCGGCGTTGTAACCATGGACTAGGACGATAACGCGGATCACCCGTTAACCCATAAATACGCTCTAAGATAAGTAAGATTCTCTGAGCCCCAAGCTCGTCCCCCCATGAAATAGGACCATATGGATACCCTAATCCAAGCTTGACGGCATTATCGATGTCTTCAGGAGACGCAATACCTTGCATCGCAATATCACAGCCTAAATTAATCACCATAGCCACGACTCGCTGCGCCACAAACCCAGTGCTTTCAGTAATTAGCGTGGCATCGACAGCAACCTGTGTAATGGCTTTGTCCTCAACTAAACGGTTATCTGTTTTTCTACCAAATAAAGCATAAGCTTGTGCAATAAAGTTATCTTGGGTGACAATACTTGGCATCAAGGTACGATGCTTAGATAAGTCAGTCAGCATATCAATGGCGACTGCTTGGTTAGGATTGACTTGATAGCGAATAGCAGCATTGGTGGTATCCTCGCCATAGATTGCCAGCAATACTAAACTATCAGGGTTTGGCTTATCATTATCGTCGATAGTAATACCATTAGCGTTTAGATGATCAATCAGCTGTTGTCTATCTTCTGCTAAATCTGCGCCAATCCAAACTGAGATATTTGAGGTATCAGACCCTGTTTTAAGAACTAATGATTCAAACAATGATTGTTCAGACGTATCTGCTGGCACTTTTTGACCGTCTTGTTTTTTATTTTCTGTGTAGTGATAAAAGCCTTCACCAACTTTACGCCCAAGCTTGTTACCCGTTAGCATTTGACGGGTCAAGGGATGCGGACGATAGCGAGGCTCAAAGTAATATTGATTATAGATTGACTCCATAACCGGATGAGAGACATCGATACCCGTAAGATCAAGCAGCTCGAATGGCCCCATTCGAAAGCCAGCGCCGTCACGTAAAATACGGTCGATACCCTCAAAACTTGCAACTCCCTCGCCTAATATTTTCAACGCTTCTGTACCGTAAGCTCTACCGCCATGATTGACGATAAATCCTGGGGTATCTTTTGCCACTACCCCTAAATGTCCCATGCGTTTGGCTAAAGACGTCAGCGTCTCAACCACTGAAGGTTTGGTAGAGATACCGGGAATCACTTCAACGATTTTCATTAAGGGTACTGGATTAAAAAAGTGAAATCCTGCCACACGCTCTGGGTGCTCGCAATTAGAAGCAATCGCGGTCACCGCTAGCGAGGAGGTATTGGTTGCCAAAATCGTCTCGGCAGGAACAATGCTTTCTAATTGTTTAAAAAGATGTTGTTTTATTTCTAAATTTTCAATAATTGCTTCAATAACGACATCAGCCTCGGCAATTTTGGCTATATCTTCAATTACGATCAGATTTTTCAAAGTAGATTGCAGCTGCTCATCGGTGAATTTACCTTTGGCGGCTAGTTTTTCGAGGGTAGCTTGAAGGGATTGGCGTCCTTGCTCAGCAGCGCCTGCCTTGGCATCAAATAAAAGTACCTGAATGCCTACTTGGGCGGCGATTTGCGCAATACCCATACCCATAATACCGGTGCCGATAATGGCCAATGATTTAACAGTCATAATAATCCCTTATATGGTCTTGTTACTTTATGCGCTCTTGTTAAATAGTCTCGTTTTCAGGGTTGCTTAGCTATGTCTTTCTATGATTCAACAAGCTACTGCCCTTTGTATTCAGCACTACGCTTTTCTAAGAAGGCTTTTGCCCCTTCTTTTTGATCTTCGGTATCAAACAAGATTTGAAAGGCTTTACGCTCTAAAGCCAACGCGGCTTGTAATGGCATGTCCACCCCGAGATTGGCAACTTCTTTGATTTGGGTTAAGGCAATAGGCGAGTAACCCGCTAGTTTCTCCGCAATTTCGATAGCACGTTTGATAGTCGTTTCATCTTCGACTACTTCAGAGACTAGCCCCATTTGATCTGCTTCATCAGCGCTTATCATGTCGCCCGTTAATATCAGCTTCATGGCTTTATGTTTGCCAATTACTCGAAATAGCCGCTGCGTACCCCCTGCTCCTGGCATCAGCCCTATTTTTATTTCTGGTTGGCCAAACTTAGCAGACTTGCCAGCGACGATGATGTCGGCATGCATAGCAAGCTCACAGCCACCGCCAAGCGCATAGCCATTGACCGCTGCAATAATCGGCTTGCGACAATTGGTGATGGCATCCCAGTAGCGTTCGCTATGACGCAAATACACATCGACTGTTTTCGCGGTTAAAAAATCATTGATATCGGCACCGGCTGCGAATACCTTATCGCCACCTGTCAGCACAATAGCCTTGGTATTCACATCGTCGTTTAATTTGATGAAAATCTCTGCCATTTGTTCGCGTAGATCAGTGTTTAAAGCATTGCGAACTTTAGGACGATTAAGTCTTATCACACTAACGCCATTTTCTAATGTTTCACAAATAATGATTGGCTCTTCCATGATGCTGTCCCTTAAACAGTGTCCTTAGGTAAAGTACATTAACCTTTAAAAACACCAGTAATTATGATAATTAATACCGCATAGCGATATTTAAGACCAATATATACTGTTTATTTTCCTTTGTGAAGGGTAAATCTTAGTTAAATTGAGAAATAAACCAATCATTTAAACTTTAATTTTTTAATAAATACCGCATTGCGGTTATTTAAACCAAAACTATTGTAATTTCATAAACTATCAATTATGCTGTTTGTTCAAGGCAATTATGAAGCCGCTCTCAATTTGAATATCAATTAAACAAGGAAGAATCACATGATCAGAGATAAGGACGTTCTTAACCAAATCACCGACACTATCCGCCAATTTGTGAATAACCAATTAATACCGATGGAACACTGGGTAGCTGAAAACGACCGTCTTCCAGACGATATCATCAATCAAATGCGCGAGTTAGGGCTGTTTGGACTGACTATTCCCGAAGAGTATGGCGGGCTTGGCGTTACGATGGAAGAAGAGGTCACACTGGCATTTGAATTAGGGCGCACCTCTCCTGCTTTTCGCTCATTGATAGGAACAAATAACGGTATCGGCTCATCTGGACTAGTCATCGATGGTACTGAAGCGCAAAAACAGAAATATCTACCAAGACTTGCCAGCGGTGAAATCATTGGCTCATTTTGTTTGACCGAGCCGGATTCTGGCTCAGATGCCGCTTCATTAAAGACCACTGCTATCAAGGACGGTGATACCTACATTATCAACGGTACTAAGCGCTATATTACAAATGCCCCTGAAGCTGGCGTGTTTACCGTGATGGCACGTACTGATCCGCAAAATAAAAGATCGGGTGGTATTTCAGCCTTTATCGTTGAGAGTGATACCCCTGGTATTACTTTGGGTAAAATTGACAAAAAAATGGGGCAAAAAGGTGCTCATACCTGTGACGTCATCTTTGATAATTGTGTCGTGCCTGCTGATGCTTTGATTGGTGGTGTCGAAGGTGTAGGTTTCAAAACCGCGATGAAAGTACTTGATAAAGGACGCCTACATATTGCTGCAGCGAGTACCGGAGCCGCGACTCGCATGTTGGAGGATGCATTACATTATGCCGTTGAGCGTAAGCAGTTTGGGCAGCCAATTGCCAATTTTCAGCTTATTCAAGCGATGCTCGCTGATTCGAAAGCAGAAATCTATGCGGCTAAATCCATGGTATTAGACGCCTCACGCCTGCGCGATGAAGGTAAAGATGTCGTCACTGAATCCTCCTGTGCCAAGATGTTTGCCACTGAAATGTGTGGCCGCGTTGCTGATAGAGCCGTACAAATTCATGGCGGTGCGGGTTATATTGCCGATTATGGCATTGAGCGTTTTTATCGCGATGTGCGCTTATATCGTTTATATGAAGGTACCACTCAGATTCAGCAGATTATCATCGCCCGTAATATGATTAAAGAAGTAAGTGAATAGTAGTTTGTTTGATGAGCTAGGCGATACCGGTATTTGCTAGGACGTGAATACCGTCATAAAGACACTATCAAAATAGTTTTTTATTCTCACAACGATAAGGATATGTATTGTGAAAAGTGCGGCTATAACTTCGAATCCAAGCTTAAATTCTACTCAGAAGCAACCTTGGAAACTGGCCTTTGTATTTTGTTTTTTAGTCTTGTTATGTGATGGGGCTGATATCGGTATTCTTGCCTTTACGCTTTCAAGTTTAAAACAAGAATTTGGATTGACCAATGTACAAGCAGGTGCTTTAGGCAGTTGGTCATTATTTGGCATGGCAATCGGTGGGTTCTTTGGTGGCTGGGCCTGTGATCGTTTTGGACGGGTACGGGTTATCGTGATTGCGACCGCACTCTTCTCTGTATTATCAGGTTTTAGTGGGTTTGCGCAGAGCTATGAACATTTTGTAGCATTACGATTCACCGCATGTTTGGGTCTTGGTAGCTTATACATTGCGACCAATACGTTGATGTCTGAGATGGTCCCTACCAAACATCGAACGACGGTGCTTGCGATGTTGATGACAGGGTTTACTTTAGGCTCTCTCGTTATTACGAGCCTATCTGCTTGGATTATTCCTAGCTATGGTTGGCGCACCCTATACCTCTTAACCTTTATACCTATTATTCTTGCAGTATTGATGTATTTTCTAGTGTCTGAGCCTCAGTCTTGGAAAGAGTCACGTGCCCTTAAACTTAGTGGCGCAAAGAACTCACTTCAAAAACCTGAAAACCCTTATAAAGCCATATTTGAGAATCCAAAGCATCGCATCATGTTTATTTTATGGTCTATGAGTTCAGGGCTTTTATTATTTGGTTATTTTGGCGTAAGCAACTGGTTACCGTCTTATCTAGAAACTGAATTAGGTATCAAGTTTAAAGAGATGGCTATCTATATGGCAGGTACTTATCTAACTATGATGTTTGCCAAATTAGTCGCAGGTATCGTGGCTGATAAGATAGGTCGCAAGATAGTATTTGCTTTCGGTACGATGGGTACGGCATTATTTATACCGGTATTGGTCTACATGCATACGCCAGAAAACATCGGTTGGTTGATGATAACCTTTGGCTTCTTATATGGTATTCCTTATGCGATTAACGCCACCTATTTGACCGAAAGCTTTCCGACTGCTATTCGAGGTACTGCTATCGGTGGTGCTTTCAATATCGGACGACTTGGCTCAGTTATTGCGCCTGTCGCCATTGGTTATATGGCGATGCAAAACTCGATCGGTGCAGGTTTATTGCTGATGGCAGGTGCGTACTTCTTATGTGGTCTTATTCCGACGTTGTTTATTAAAGAACAACAGTATGACCCACAAAAAGCATAACATTATTCAATATATGTACCGCATAGCGAAATAGCTTATAATAGCTGTGCTAAGCATTTTAAATGCACCTTTAAGATAGTATGGTTAAAGGTGCATACTATTATTAGCCCAAAGTAATTTATTCTGATAATAAAATACGATAAGCAGTGTGTTGACCATTACATTTGTATTAACTTAATTGAGAATAAAAATAATATATGACAACTAAAAACCTTATTACTGAAGGCTCGGCTAACACAACACATATCGAACTGCTAGAGCCGATTGCAGAGATGCGCGATAAGAATGATCGGCAGTTCGTCACCGCTTTGGCGCGAGGGCTAGAGCTACTTCGTTGTTTTACCCCGCAGCGTCCTTATCTTGGTAATCAAGACTTAAGTCAATTAACAGGGCTGCCTAAAGGCACGATTACGCGTCTTACATATACCTTGGTTAAGCTCGGCTATTTAAAGCAATCAACAAATAGTAGTAAATATCAATTGTCTGCCGGTGTCTTAGGGTTCGGCTATACAATGATGGCGAACATCTCTATCAACAATCTAGTAACGCCATACATGGAAGAGTTAGCAGAGTATGCAAATAGTGCGGTTGCTATGGCCACTCGCGATCGACTAACGATGGTATATTTGAATGTGGTGCAAGGTGATGGTACTACGACTATGCGCCGTAATGTCGGCTCATACTTGCCTATTCATTTAAGCTCGATGGGCAGAGCCTGTCTAGCAAGTATGCCGCAGGCTGAGCAAGAATTTATCCTTGATGCCATTCGCACTAAGTACAAAGAGGATTGGATAAAGATTAGAAGAGGATTAGATAAAGCTTTTAAAGATTATGAAGATTATGGATACTGCTTTTCAATTAGCGAATGGCAAAAAGATGTCAATGCGGTTGCCACTGCTTTAATGCACCCTACTGAGGGCTTACTGACTTTTAATTGTGGCGCGCCAAATTTCGTTTTGAGCCGTACAAAATTAGAGGAAGATGTTGCCCCTCGTTTACTGCATATGAAAAATAGTATTGAGAGCAATCTTTACATTAGCTAGATCATGTCATTAATGATAGAGATCGCATAATTATTAACACTATAAGTGAGTATGCGATTTTATTATGAACTCAGTATCATGGAAACATACATATAATGCAGTGGCATGATCCGCGCTTTTACCATACTTCCAGATAGTCGCCTAGTCGCTATCTTTACCACCATATCATAAAGTCTTATTAAAGCTCTCTTCGCTACAGCCCTATAAAAATACTGATGGCAAATCCCTATAGGCAGCACCTCATCTGTACGCCGCCATTATCATATTTGCTGCTCTGATCCGTAACATAGCATATCTAATATACTGCCATTCTAATTTACATATTGATAATAGTTATCGTTTGTAATATTATTCGCTTAAATTATTACAGTCACTTTACTAAGTGCCCCTATCTTAGGATTGGCACCGCTACCCCTTTTATTTTTATTGATCACTGATTGAGACATTTATGCGTTTATCCACTCTGACCCAAGCAGTCGCTTTGATTACCGCTACTTTGATGTTGACTGCTTGCGGCGATGATTCTGATGTCAGTACAGAAATCATTGATGGGACACCGCCACTTTTGACAACGGATAGCAACTTTTCGAGTGGTTATAGCGCAGTTGCGGCCGTATTTGTCTCAGGTCAAGTGCAAGATAGCGGTGGTATAAAGTCTGTGACTTATACATTGAACGGTAGAGCACCTCAATCACTAACTATTGACAAAAATGGTTATTTTAACGATCGCATCTTGTTAGATTTAGGCGAAAACAGCATTGCCTTAGCCGCCACTGACAATGCAGGTAACATCATGCGCTCAACCAAAAATATGTATCTGGGTGATACGGTGGCAGCTGGTGGCTCACATACCGCAGCCCTTCATGATGGGCAGATCTATGGTTGGGGGCGTAATAACTATGGGCAAACAGGCACCGCATATACCTCGACATTCACTGATACTATGGGACATCCAGAGTTACCGACACTCATGAATAATGCCCCAAAAAACCTAATATCTATTAAATTTAATCAAAACCACTCACTTGCTATCGATAATAAAGGTCAAGTTTATAGCTGGGGTAATGATGCTTATGGACAATTAGGACGTGGTCAGTCAAATCGTCATTCTTGTGTTAAATCCGCTGATTGTCGTCTTGATATCAGCGCGATTGCTGGTATTAATAATGCGGTCATGCTAGCGGCTGGTTATAATCATAATTTGGTATTGACCAAAGACGGTAGCGTTTGGGCATTTGGCGCTAATGCTCAAGGGCAGCTCGGTAATAACA
>TARA_R110000787_G_scaffold185864_4_pt1 | contig 11976 bp, 18 predicted proteins | sample TARA_R110000787 | Tara Oceans TARA_R110000787 (sample SAMEA4397920) | marine metagenome | biome: Polar Biome; feature: [DCM] deep chlorophyll maximum layer (ENVO:01000326); material: water (ENVO:00002006), including particulate matter (ENVO:01000060) such as... | depth 35 m
GGCAAAAGTTAATAGTCCTAAAATAAGTACACCGCCACCAATTAAAGCGTACTTAGTTGTTTTATTCATTCCACCCGCAGAACCTAAATTCAACGAACCTCTTAAGTCAGTAATAGCATCTTGTTTTTGTGCTGATGTTAAAGATGGATTGTTTAATATCTCTCTTTCAAGATATTCTTGTGTGTCTTTTGGTGGTGGCATATCTGCCTTACCACTTGGGTCAACTAATGTATCAGCCATTTTCTTGCTAATATTACCACCCATATCTTTTGCAAACGATTTGCTTGCTTCCGTAATAATTCCCGTTAAAGTAGTCGTTATAAGAGATGCAGTTGCCACAGTAGTTCCAACTCCCGCTTCCTCAACTCCCGTTGGGTAGTTGTATTCATTTTTTCCAAAATCGTAAGCATCAAACATTTCAAACATATTAGAGCCATCAAAACCTTGATTTTTCCATTCTTGAACTCTTGCTTTGCATTTTCTACCACATAACAAAGGTGTTTTTCCTTTACCCATATTGATATTACGCTCTAAAACGCTAAATCTACCACCAAGTTTTTCCCACTTTTGTCGTAACTTATTTTTAAAAGACTCTTTTTTAAGTGCAAGAGCAAATTTATCACCCCAACCCCTATAATTAATTTTACATAATAGTAAGAAAGCGTTTCTTGGTATTGCTAAAGCACCCGTTTTAACTACTTGACCTACTTTTTTACCCGCTTTGTTTAAGAAACTACCTACTTTAGTACGACCTAATTCATCTCTTGTTTGCTTTCTTGCTTCTTTTCTTGAAAGTCCTTGCTTACGCAACTCCCTCCTTCTCTTACCTCTCTTACCAAGACCTAAAAATTCAGCATTGTCATCTAAATTTTCTTTATCTCTTTTATCAACAAAAAAGCCTAAATCTCTTGAAAGAGATAATACACTTGCATCTTCTAATTGTTCTTGTTGTAATTCCATATTTATAGTTTTTTATCTCCTTTAATATATTCTTTGTAAAAATATAGTCCACCGAATATTCCTATTCCCACTATAATTAATTTTATATTTCTTCCTAAAAATCCTACTCCACCTACTACTCCCGTAGCTGCATCTCCTACACCTTGCGTAAGACCATATAGCCAACTATCAAGTTGATGAAGAGCAGTATGGTCATATTGTAAATTTTTACTATCTGCCCATTCTTTCCATTCTTTGTTAAGTTTGCAATCACCCTCGTTACCATACAATGTGCCTTGTTTTGCCCAAGCATCTTCCCACTTTTGTTTTGCTTCAACATCTCCGTACTCATCTTCCAATTCTTCATACCACAACCTCCAATCAAAACAACCCCATTGGCTATCAAAAGGTATAATCGAATCGTAATCGGGTTCGCTATTGTATGTTATATCATCTCCGTAGTCGTATGCCATTATTCTTCTTCATAAACTAATTGAACATTCTTTTTATCAAAGTCTTGTATAAAAGTCTTTAGTATTTCAATTCTTTGTGCATTTTGCTCCGTTGGTGTATTTTTAAATACTCCAATGAAAACATTGAAAGCATCAATTCTTGGATAACCCAACCCTAAATAAATAAGTAAAGCGTTTAAATCTGCTTCCACTTCATTACTCATATCATTATTCAAGTAATAATGAGAAAACTCGTGCAACAAAATAGCCATACGCATAGGAATTGTGTAAGACTTAAATAACTTCTTTTGCACTTGTATTATACCCCTTTCCTTAGATATTCTTGCGGGAGTCATCAAAGCCTTTCCTTTAGAGTCTTTTATAATATCTTTATAATCAATTCTAAACATACCATTATCACTTGTGTAAACCGAATTTCCCGCAGAAAGAACCCCCGCCTTTTCGCTAAACTCTTGTGAAAACTTAACAAAGTCTTTTATAACTTTATTACTACTTTCAAATGATGATGCAGTAGTTTTTAATGGTAATTTTCTTAATTGCACTACTTCAAAAGACTTAGTTTCGCTTTTAGGCAAATCCCCTTCTTCTTTATTAAATACTATTATTTCTGAATTTTTTGGACTTTGTGGCATACGAACATAAAAAGATTGCTCCCCATCTATTGTAGCGTATCTATTAGTAAAGTATGTGTTTTTTTGGTCAGCATCCTTTACTCTCAAAACTATTTTCATAGGTTGAAAAGTTCTTACCTTTATTTGTAAGCAAATTGGCTCTCTATTTGTAGTTGCCTTTATCTTCATTATTTCTTTTTAGTATAATAAACATATAAACCCAAAGCTAAAACTCCTACTAAAACAATAGTCATAGTGTTATCTCCCTTTTTTACTGATGCTATATTTTCTACTTCTGATTCTGCATCCCCATCAGCGTTTTTATAATCAATAAGACTTCCCTCTAAAGTTTGCATTTTCAACCACTCTTTAAAAGGTAGTTTAGACCCACTTATCTTAAATCTTTGATTTGCACTTAAATTTTCCATTTATTTTTTCTTTAACATTATTACACCTTTACCAAGAACCACACCAAAAGCGGTGTATAGGTATGGATTTTTTTTCATTTTTAGCCCATAAATAAGACCACCAATACCACCTAAAACTAAAATAAATAAATTTCCCCTAGCTTGCTCAACCATTTTTTTTCCATTAGGAACAACCAAAACATCGTTTTCGGTTTTCTTACTCATATCGTAAGCCTTTTTAGATATTTTTTTTACTTTATGGTTCATACCTTGTAGTAAAATAAAGTAGCAAGCCCTAACACACCAACTATTGCGAGATACGACCAACTTCCGTTGCTATCTGATTCCTTTATAGTGTGTTTAAGACCCGCTTTTGGTTTATATGTTGACCCAAAATTATCGTACTCCGTAATATTGTTTTGTACTATTTTGGTGCTTGATTTTAATTTTAAAGCAGAACCTAATGCAAATGATACATCATTTATTTTCTCCTTGTATTTTTCTAAATGTTTTTTGCCTTTAGACATAACCTCTCTTACACTATCACCTATCTCTCCATCGAAATTAACGAAATCATCGTTTTCAGTTCGTGCATTAACTAAGATTAACATTTTAGATATTTTATTTCTTAATTTGAGGTTATTCCAATTTTCACACAATACTTTTGCCACAACCTCTTTACTTGCATTGTCAACAATATCAACACCACTAATTTTAATAGCATCAATAGTACCTTTGTGTGAAAGGTTAATTAACTTAGATAACTCATCTAAAATCATAGACTCCCTTAAACCCGTAGGTAAAGAGTAAATGTTTTCAGTAAAATCGTGTCTTAAATATTTCATATTAATATCCAAATAATTTTAAAGCCTTATCTTCTTTTCCAAATGCAAAATCACTCTCAATAGCATCCTTTAAACTTTCATTATAAGATTGTTCGTAAACTATCTTTACCGCTTCTCTTTGTGCATCACTTAAAGAATTACCGATTTCAAAAAATTCATCCTCATCAGTTCCCCATCCTTTCATAGTGAGATGTATTGATTTTGCAATCAAATTAGCATTAAACCCTACTTCTGAATCTTCGCTTGTTTCTGCTTGACTTGTGTTTCCCTCTTGTAGATTTTTCTTTCTTTTAAGTTGGATGTAAAAGTAATAAGCAGACATACCCAATAATGAGTAAGCCAACAAAGGTAAGTATAATTTAAACTTATTCATATTACATTTTTTTAATTGCAGAAGCCAATACTAAAACTAATATAGAACCCATTAACATTGTATTCAATGTGCCTTGACTAATTCCTTGATTAGATTCTGATTCGGTTGTTTCTTCAACCTTTGCATCACCATCAGCATTTGTAAAGCCTTTGTGAACCCCACACTTTGAATTATCTCTATATTCAGTACCATCAAATGTTGTAAATGATTGACAACCGCAAGCATTAGCAAATGATTCAGTCTTTATAGAAACGCTTTCTATTAATTCTTTGTCGGGATGAATTTCAGCAATACTTTTTAAAGCAGTTTCCCCGTTCTTTCTTACAATGTCTTTTAAAAACAAAGATAGTTCGTATTTGCTTCTTGTTTGAGGGTATTCCCCAAACTTAGAAACGACTTTTTCAACCCCTTGTGGATTGTTGCTTGCTATGTAATCGTAAAATGATATTTCTTTTCCCATAATATTTTTTTTTAATAAAAAGGGGTGGATAGAAATAATCCACCACCCCTTTATAAAGTCAGTTAAAGTAATTTACTATCTTCCCTCTATCGCTCTAATTGAACGAGGAGAAATTGAAAGTTTGTTACTTCTTTCTACTCTTGGATTTCCATATCCTCTAACCGCTCTACGACCACTCAAAGAACGAGCAGTAGATACAGTTTCAGAAGGATAGAAATATAACTTGATGTTTCCATTTCCACTTGCGTTTTTACCCAAAACACTAGAAATTACGATATTTGTAAAACCATCAATTTTGTAAACAAACTTCATAGCAATCTTTCCACCTTGAAATTGGTAAGGGTCGATTGTTGGAGTAAGAACTTTTGATGATACATTACCATTGATGTCTTTTTGTGTTAAAGTCATCGTTTCTAATACTTGTGCATCGTTTGTAGATGTCATATATGTTAGACCTACAACAAATGGTTTGTTCATAGACTGATAAAGAAATTCTGTATATGTCAAGTTTGCAACACCCATAGTGATTACAGTACCCGTTGTATTCCCGTAAGCGGGAGCGGTAGAACCTAAACTAGAGTAAGCACCCAATATAGTGACATTTGCTATATCAACAGATGTCGTAAGAGAGTTTTGAACATTAAGAATGTAAGGTTGAGATGTTGGAGAAGAACCTTGTCCACCATCTGCTGAATACCCACCTTCATCATCTACAAATGAAAAATCATCATCATAGTCATAAGCATCCATAGAAAAGAAATTTTCGTTTGCTAAAGATTCAGCTTCCGAAAAGTAATCATTAAAATTTGCCATTTTTCTATAATTTATTGATTAAACATTAATAATATTAGGAAACCTATCCTAATATGTGATGTGATTTGTTAATAAGCGTGTGCTTATTTGTTAAGAAATTTCTTTTCAGCGTAAACACCTAAAGCAACCCCTACTGCGGTTGTTAAAATTCCTATTGCTACTTGCGTAAAATTCATACTAATAAATTTAATTGTTAAATATTTTATAAGCATTATACTAATAATGCGTAGCAAACTTAATCAAAAAAAACCCTATTAAATATAATAGGGAATGTTTCAAACTACTTACATTGTCGCATTACAACTTACTTGTCATCTAGCGAAATCATTTACAAAGGATTTACAAATACTTTTTTGTTAGCTTATTCTTTAGAAAAGTGGTTGCTTCTTTTACGCTTTTATGCACTTTTTTGCCATCAAGAGTCATCCTATTAGATTCGGGAGTAACTATACTTTTATAGTTGTCAGCTAAGTATTTCTCTAAAGCATCGTTCCATTGTTTTTTAGTATACTCACCATTTATTTTAGTATCTTCTAAATTACCATAAATATAAAAATGTTTATTGCCCTTTTCATACTCATTGTCAACTAAACACTCTATAAGTTTAAATAACTCATATTTATCCTCAAACTTTTTCTTGTGTCTAACAACCGATTGATTGTTTTTATGAAAACGAACCCAATTTGCATTTTCCCATATTGTGGTTGGAACTTTTCCTATTGCTTGGTAGTGCATAATAATATCCATAGAGTTGTGTCTATTGGTAACAATAGCACCTACTAAATCTTTAGGAAAGTGATGCGACATATATTTATTAATATCTTCAATAAGAAGCAATCCACCCTTAAACTTTTCTAAAGCGGTAAATAATGTGTGTGAAATATCTGAAAGAGTCATTTTAGTACCATCAGCATTAAATGGTCTTATCCTTCTTGCTTCAACTTTAGGGTGCATAGAGAACCTTGCTATATCGTTAGGGGATATGGCTTTAACACCTTGAAACTCATCGTTTACATCCATAATTAAAACCCTTCTTGGCTTAACCTTACCACCAAATCCCTTAACATAATTACTCATTATCTTTGTAGTAGTATAAGATTTTCCTATCCCTCTTTTACCTACCGCTACTCCTAGTTGTGCTTCTCTCATTATTTAATAAGTTATCTAATTCTTGTTGCAATTTTTGAATATAAATTTTAGGTTTTTTTTGCAATTTCGCTTTAATAATACTTAATCTTATTATAAATATTTTTTTGCTCATTACTTACCCCTTCCTTTGGTTGTGTCTTTATTCCAAACTGCAACTAATCTTTTTAGTCCTTTGTATAAAGCGTTTTTATCCTCTATGTTTTTAATATCGCTATTATTATCTTCAAAGGTAGCGTATTCTTTTTTAATTTTTTCCACCAATGGATTATCACCAAGTTTATCACTTACCTTTTCCCACTCCTTAATTATCTTTTTCGCTTCTTTATCCGTTGATTCAAACTCCGATTCCGCTAAACCAAATTCTTCTTGCATACGAGGTTTAAGATTTTTTTCAAAATAAATATATTTGTCGTAAACAATTTGCTCTACTTTAGAAATTTCTTCTGCGGTTTTAAATAGGTCAATGTCTAACTTTGCAAACTCTACATCATTTTGTTGTTTTCCAACTAAAGATATTTTCTCTAATCTAAAGTGTAAAGCCTTTGCATAATCTTTTAGTTTATCTAAAAATACTACATCGTGTTGAATGTTTTTTTCAAAACCTTCAAGAATCCTAACCTTTTCTTTACCTCTATTGTTAAAGTAATCACCTAAACCATCTATAAAACTCTTTTCCTTGTTTGTTTTTACTGCTTTCATATTATTCACTTTTATCGTTCATTATTAATTCTGCGTTCCTACCCCAAGAGTAAGAATCGTTTTTATGTATGCAAAAAAGAGATAGGTCAACCAAGTTGTCCACTTTTAATTCATAGTATAAGTCATTACACCAATAACTATCAGCCGAACCACCCATTTCCAAACCATCCCTTTCTTTTTGAATACTTCCCTTTATTATTGGATTTCTAAACTCTTGTTTATTAAATACTGATTTATGAATCATTTGACAACCTAAACCACTTTGCATAACTTTAATTAACCCGCTATGTCCAAGATGATGTATGTTATTTTGCAAAACATAACTCCAACCAAATTTCCTTTGTAGCAAAGTATTGTTCTGATTAAGTCTATAAACGGGATGTCTACCACCACCACCACCAATCATATACCAACCATTTACGACCTTTTTTCTATGAAAAATCAAACGCTCTATTGCATCGCTTGGAGGAAAAACATCAGTTTCTAAATGAAACAAATAGTCAAAGTTTCCATCCATAGCATATTTTCTGCAATCATTATGCCCATCTGTAATCTTTTCATACACTCCTTTTCCTTCTGTATTTTTCCAACCCACCTTAATTCCAAATGTTTCATTAATCCACTTAGCGTTTTCGGGAGTTGGCGAGTTGTCCGAAATATAAACCTCAAAATTTCCATAACTAAATTTAGCTACATTTTCCATCCACTCATATATGCAATAATTTTTACTTTCGTGAGTAGGTGCTGCAACTAATACTTTTGGATATTTTTTCATTTACTTCTTTTTAACATTAGTTACTTTAGGTGCTTTAGCGTGTGTGTGCATAGTCCTTTTCTTTTGCCTTAAAGGGTTGTCATCAAACTTAATAGTCTGCTTTCCTCTAATGCTCATAGAAATATCATCTACATCGTTTGGCATAACTTCTTCTACCTCAACAACCTCAATATTTTCTTCTTTACCTTTTTTCTCTTGATTTTCCGCTTCTTCCCTTATGTCTTTGTCTAAAGATGCACCTATACTTGGATTCTCACCCTTTGTTTTAAATGCTTGGTCTATTTGCCTTGATAATTGTGATGCAACTATAAGTTTACCACCTATATCAGATGCAAACAACAACATTAGCTTTTGTTCGGGAGTCAAACCCCAACCTTTTTTAGCATAAATTTCAATAAGCAAAGGTTTAGCTTCTTTCCCAAAAGCGGGGTCATAAGCCATAGCCTTATCAATCTCATCGTTGTAATACTGCATAAATTCAGTAATACTAATCTCATTCACACCATCAATAGTAATCCTATCCTCTAAATCAACATTGTATTTTTCTGCTTTTTGTTGTAGTTTAGAATCAGAAACCTTAACCATACTGCTACTGAAACTCAAAAGCATAGCATAAGCACTTAATGTAGCATCTGCTAAATACTCGGAAGATTTCTTTTTATCTTTGTCAGATAAATCGTGTAATGCGGGATTTGGGTCTTGTAATGGGTCATCTTCTTCAAAATCATCAGCAACATCCGTTAGGTCTTGATATGTTTCTTGTTGAAATATTGGCTCATCTAATTCATCAACTACACCATCTGCTATTTTTGGAGATGAGTATTCCCTTTCAACCACATCCTCATTTAGCGGGTTAAATATCGGAGTTGACTCTTCCATTGGTTGCATAAAATCAATAATTTCTTCTCTTGTAGTTTGTTCTTCCGACTTAACATCTTCCGACTTTTCCTCATTTTCTTTAGAAACACTCTCTACATTGGGTTCAACTACTTCTTCTACCGATTCTTCTTTCTTTTTTGGTGGTCTACCTCTTTTAACTGCCATTATTAAGTTGTTTTAATTTATATCTACTTATTTCTTCTTGTATTGTTTTCAAGTCCTCAATCAACCTTTTTTCTTGTGGTAGCTTTGAGTTTAATGAATCTACATAATTAATGTATCTCGATATTATTGAGTAAGACCTACGAATTTCTTTACCAATTTGATGTTGATTAAGATTACAATGTCTATATATCAAATATGATATTAAACATTTTGCATTATACAATTCTTCGGTATTGTTTTTATTTTTAGATAGAACCTTATTCCTTGTTACACTATAAAAACGACAAACAAGACTTACTATAAAATTCTTTAAATCCATAGAGCCATCTTTCATATCTCTACTTTCTTTCAATATTGTCAAAGTTCCATCCACACCAAATTCATCTATCGACCTAATTACTTCGGTCAATAATTCAAGTGAAACCTTACTTTCTAGCGTTTTTCTCATCAACGCAAATATATAAAAAAGTATTTACAAACAAATGCCTTAAAACTCTTTAAAAGAAAATAAAATATACCCTAACTCATCCGTAGTCCACCTTTTTTCTGCTTGAACCTTGCAAAACTGATTGTCATTTTCAATAACTTTCGTTTGCTCTAAAGCATCCATAACACATTTTAACAAGTTATCTAAATCTCCCTTTGTTCTACAAAACACATTATCAATACAATCTGACTTCTTTTTTCCTTTTGGATATGGAAAATTGAATGACACGGATAAATGTGTGTAATCTTTTGGAGGGATGTTCAAACTTGCGGTTAAGTGGTGCATTAAATCCTTATGATTTTGATATGACTTAGTATAGTAAGCACCATACCTACCCACTCTTGGTCTTGGTGTAGGCTTTGGTTTTATTTTCAACTTGTATAGCATATATAAAAAAAAGACCCAAAGAGTGCTTATAGGCTATCCTCTTTGGGTGTAAAATAATATTAACGATGTGGTCGCAAGATTGCAAACACTAATTTGCTAATCAACATATCAATAGCAAATATAACAAAAAAAACCTATTTCCAATTCATCCAAGAAAGAATACCACCTACATCCTTTGACTTTGGCTTTTCTTCAACAATTTCTTGTGTTGGTTGTTTAGATTCTAGTTCTGATTGAGCAATTTCTTGTGCTTTAGATTTCTCTAATTCCTCTGCTTCTTGCTTTTCTTTGTTTTTTTGAATGAAGGCTCTAATTTGAATTTTAATTTGGCTATCATATTGAGAGATAATACCCTCGACTTCTTTTAGGTCATCTGAATCTTCATCCATACCCTCATAGTCCTCAATCGCATTGTCTAATCTTCTAACCATAGATTTTATGTCTACGGGTAAGCTATTATAAGATATTGAGTATTTATCCATTAACGCTTCGTAAGTTACTTCTAATTCCATATCATTTTTAATAAAGTTATTATCTTAACAAATATACTATTTATATTTTAGCTTTTCACCAAACTCGTTCCAAGAAACATAATTTAATAAATCTTTGTGCTTAACATAAAAATCCCAATCCATTTCCGAAATGTCAATGTCAAGTTCTTTAGAAATTTCTTGACTCCCTCTTCTTATCACTCCTACACCATAATCTTGGTCAACAATAAACATCTCCAAATCACTTCTTGTTCCTTTTAATTTTGCGTATGCTTTCCAACAATCACCCAACCACAAAAGAGTATTTCTTTCTTTAGTTTGTTGATTCATAGACATTGGCATCATATCGTGGCAAAGTATAGTTCCCCCATCTAACAAAAAATCCAACGAATTTATTATATCTCTATAAACTTGATTAGCTTCGTGCAAACCATCTACAAAAACAATATCAAACTTTTCTTTATTTTGCTTAAAGAAATCATCAGATGTCATAAAGTGTGTTGGGTTGTCGGAATAAGGCGATGGGTCAACCGATGTTTTATTATCAATAAACACCCCATCCCTACACAAACCCTCATCTAAACCTATTTCTAAAAAATGCTTATAACCATAAGTGTTAATGCAAGCATTAATAATGTTCATTCTTGAAAACTCCATATCTATTTTTTTTGTTATTTTTTACGCTTTATTGATTTTTTAAGTGGAACACCTAATCTACCATACTTTCTTGTCTTTGGCAACTTTAATCCTTTTTGTTCGGAAATTTTATAGTTACTATCGCTTCCATCTACAATCATATATCCATCAACTTTAGACTTCACCTTTGCAAGTGAATCTTTACCGCTTTCAAAGAACTCTTCAATGACAAATGGTGGCACAAACCTTCCGCTTTTTTTGTATCTATCCATAGCCCTTTTCATAATAACATCTTTTGGCACTTTATCAATAAATACAACAAACACTTTGTAACCAATTTTTTTAAGCAACTTAATTAAATCAAGATACTTTTTTGGACTTGTCATTGTACCATCAAATATTAAATCATACTTACAAGGAACACCAATCGTTCTATCACTTAAAAGCGTTTTTACTATGTCTTGTGTTTCATTGTGAGTAGCTGATGCGTTCCAACCTTTGTATTCGGGTAGCATCGCTCTTACCTCATCTGCATCAATTCTAAGTAATTCTTCTTTTAATAAGTAAGGTGCATACTTCTTCAAAAATGTACTTTTACCGCTTGCGGGTGAACCACCCATTAAAATTGCTATTGGCTCATCACTTTCAATACAAACCAAATCACCTTTAAACTTGTTTATTATTTCTCGATGCAGCTTTTGTCTTTTTGGCGAGTATTTTTCGGTTGTTTTATTATAGTGGCTTTTTTTTGTTTGAGGTAAACTCATTACATACTTTGTTAACTCTTTGATAGTTTCGGGGTCGTTTTTTCTTTCTCCTTTTTCATCAAGAAAGCGTTTAGGCACATTACCACCTTTTGCCATCATTCTATCACCTACATCCATTGTGCTAACCGATGAATACGCTCTTCTACCGCTTCCTTTTTCCATACCCTTGCTTTCATTCCTTCTGTCTTTTTTGGATTGTTGCTTGGTACTTTCTTTTCCTTTGCGTTTTCCTAAACTTTCATCAAGTTTATCGTTGTAACCTTGCGTTCTACCACCTTTTGCAAATTTTATTACTGAACTTTCTCCCTCTTTAATTATTTTTCCATCATCATATTCAATAGTTAATTCTCTTTCCCAACCTAAATCTTTTATAGATTTTACTTTACCACTAATTTTTCCTTTTGGGTACTTTACCTTATCCCCCACCTTAATACTACCACCTTTTGCGTAGTCCAAAGGAGTATCAGCATCCATTAGACCACCTTTAGCCATCATATAGTTTTCATTTCTATCTCTATCTAATTTAGATATTTCATCTTGTGTTGGCTTTCTAAAGTCCGTAATAAAGCCTCTTCCACCTTTATTTTCTATTGATTTAAGGAAAGTATTAGCAACCTCTT
>TARA_R110000787_G_scaffold5686_8_pt1 | contig 11971 bp, 9 predicted proteins | sample TARA_R110000787 | Tara Oceans TARA_R110000787 (sample SAMEA4397920) | marine metagenome | biome: Polar Biome; feature: [DCM] deep chlorophyll maximum layer (ENVO:01000326); material: water (ENVO:00002006), including particulate matter (ENVO:01000060) such as... | depth 35 m
ATGGCAGGAACGTAATTCTCCCAATCACTAATAGCGTTTAAAGTTCCTTGTAGGTAACTAGAGCATTTCCACCTACCTGCAACTAATTCATCTCTAACAAGATACTCGCCGTTAACACAAGTACTACCTGGGATTGCATAAGCCGATCCAGAATCAAATCCATAAATATCACCATCAGTTGTTAATGGTGTACTTGCATCTACGTATGCTTTAATTGATTGTTGAGTTGCAAGCGAAGTTGCTGAGTCAGAAACTAAATTATCCTCATCAAGAATTCCATTTGCGCTTACACCATTTTCAAGTGCGATACCATTTGTATCTACGCTAAAGAAATTTGTAAGCCCATCATTGCTTAGAACTTCAAATAATTTATCCGCAATTGAGACAAGCGCATCTCTTATTTGCATTCCAAGATTAGTTCCATCAACAACAATTTGTGGTTGAGTTGAAACGTCATATCCACCTTGAAGGGTACCATCTGCAGGAGCTTTAAAATCAAAGCCACAAGTTGCAGTTGAATCTACCGTTAGTATATTTCCGTTAGTTTTGTCTAGGACACATTCCTCTGTTTCTGTTCCAAAACCAACCATGTTACCCTTAAGAGTAAGTTGAGTTCCAAAACTTTCTTCTGCTACACCATCGCTCGATTGAACAAACTTATTTGTAACAGAGTCGTACCTAATGAATGGTTTGTTTGCTAACCCATTATTAAATACAAGAGTTAGATCAACGTCAGTACCAGTACCGATTCGTGTTGTATCAGCTTTGGGTAAACTAGTCGTTGAAGCGTTAATTCCAAAACTAACGAGTAATAAAAGTAAAATTATTTTCATAGTGCCCTCGTTATTCTTCCTACAAATTTCCCAGTGTAATTAGCACCTACTAAATTTCCAGTTGAATATCTTAAAGTGTTTGCGTTCATATTTAAACTTGTTTCAATTAAATCATCTTCATGATCAAATTCAGATTCTTTACCAACTCGCCAAACAGTTCCATTATTTGTAATAAATGATTCGTAAATTCCATCAGCAAGTTCTGTGTCTGTTTCTCTAAGAACTTGTCCTTCGATCTTTAACATTTCATTTTTCCGGTTAGTAATTAAAAATAAATCTGTGTTGGTTTGATTATTTAAAAGATCTACCGAAAAGTAAAGAGGCTCATCTTTGGCCATCCAAGAATACATTTCTACTGTATCGAATAAAAGCGTGTCACCTGCAGTTGAGGTAAATACCAATTTAATATTTGCAGTCGTTGACGGAATTACTCCAAAAAACTTATGAAGCTTAGATTCATTCAGTGTTTGATTGTATGCCTCAATTGTAGAAGTCGCTAAAATACTTTCGGTATCAGCATCTCTCAATTCAACAGTCCAGTTAGCAGCACTTTTAAGTTTCATGGAAACAATCATTGGTGAGTCTATAAAACCATTTGGAACAGGAACATCTTCTGTCTCAAAAGTCTCTGAGATTGCTGTAGAAACAGCTTTAAAAACTTTTGTAGAATCTATTAGCTCAGTTGATACAGAACTCGTCACAAGAGTTAGTGGAGCATTGGCCGTATAGTTTAAAATATCAGCACTTGCAGCACTTCCACTTGGGAAAATGTTTGATGCAGTTTGAATTTGTACTGGTGCAACATTACCATCTGGATCAACACCAAGAACTCTGTCTCCGGATCCCTTAAAAGCTTCAACAAACATTGAGTCTTTTGTTATTTCAAATATAGATATTAAAACTCCGGCAACCATACATTCAAATAAAACACTTGCCTCTTCCGCACCTGAGACAACATTCTCAGAAACGAACTTTAGCTTGGCCATCGTCTTTTTAGTTGCACCGTCATTTTTTTGACTAAAGATTAAACCACCATTAGTTTGAACAGATGTGTCTCTAAACATCTCAAGCATGTCAGCACTAGTATCAGTTCTATTAACAGTAAAACTTGCAGTCGGATTATTACCACCATAACTAATTGTATGTGCAGTTGTATCCAAGACGAATTGAGTAACCCACTGTGAACCATCATACAATTTAAACGTCATTTTAGTTGCAACTGCAGTATCAAACCAAGGCGTACCTATTTCAGCATAAGTAGGAGCTAAAACTCCTGAGTGCTGAGTGAGCAATGATGCCTTAAACTCATTGAGTAGTATTGCAAGCTCTGTCCCACTAGTAACATTTGGATCAATGTCAGGGAAAACTTCTTGTGTCATTTTTAACTCCTAAAAATTAATATCTTCTAAAGTGTATTTTTTTCCGAACCCTTTGGCAATCCAATCGTATTTAGGAGTTGCTGTAGGAATATCGTCTTTATCATAAAATTGAACAGTGAAACCACTTACTGTCTTGTTTGAAATTAAATAGTAGTCACCAATTGCAACATTCTCTTGCGCTGTAACTTGAAGTGCCGGAACACTCACAAATGCACCGTCAAAGAGAACAACTGTTCCAGATAAGATATCTCTACCCTCTGCAATACGATCAACCCAGTTTGCTTCAATCTTTGAATCAAAGACTACTGGAGATACAGTTTGGTCGTCATTACCTTCGAGTTGAAGTTTCAATTGAAATATTCTACCTGCAAAATCAGCACTTGAGAATTTCTTCCAAGGTGTTGCAGTTAATTCGTTTCCAAAAGAAAGGTAGTCAACTGCAGATAAAGTTGTCCAGTTACTCATTGTGTCAACGTCATTTCTTGTTCTTATATATGAAGAAACATCATAATCAGTGTCAGTAAAATTACCTGCGATTACAGGAATACTTGCAAGTGTTATCCAGTTTTTCATCAAGGAAGTTCCAGAATATCCACTCGCTAAAATACTCGATGTAAATCTTGCTGTAAAAATACTTCCAAGATCAAAAACTTCGCTAAAGTAAAAGTTACCAATGTCACTTGTATAAGTTAAATCGCCATCAATACTTTTAAGTTTTAACTTTTCACCAATAAGTTCTGTGTCCTCAAATACACCATCCCATGTTGGAGCGATAACTTCGCTAATAAAGTCAAGATTTAATATCTCAGGAATTTGCGTTCTAACAAATGCTGCATTTGCAGATACATTTCCGGCCCAATCTTGTGCCTTTACAAAGTACGTTCCAGTTCTCAATGGCACTTGTATGCTGTTTTGATTTGAAGATGCACTCGTAACTTTAACTGATTGCGCCCAGATAGCACCGCTTGTTTTTGGTGAGTAACGAATATAGTAACGATTAACATCACAGTCTGTAACTGGAGTCCAGTCGAGTTCAATTGTTTCTGTTAAAACATTTGCATTAAGTTCAATAACATCTTCTGGAATTTGTGTATCAGCAAGTGGTGTTACTGTCGTTGAGGTCGCATTTTGCAAGGGCATCTTTCTACCTGCACCATCGACACCAATTATTTTAAACGTGTGTTCTATATTTAAAAATTGAGCAGAGACTTCGTACACAAAGGTTCTGTTCTTGGTAAAGCCAACTAGTTGTTGTTGACCGTTAATTTCTAGATATATTTCATAATTATCAACAGGAGTTCCTACTGGAGCTTCCCAACTAAATGAAACTGTATACACATATCTCTTTTCAGAAATACTGCAGCTTATACTATATATGTTTATCAGATCTGTAACTGCAGGTGGAAAAACTCCTCCGGCCAGTGGATCTCCATTCGTTACTGTTTCATAGTCTGGGATAACACCTATGTCAGCGTCGTATATTGCAGGAGCATATTCTATTAACTCCAAACTCGCGTCATACTCATTCCCGAATGTGATGGCCTTAACTATGTATTCCCTGGTAACAGTCGCAACTTCACCAAAGACAATAAGATCATCCCACTGTAAACCTTGAAGATTGTCAACTTCAACTGTGTGGGTATCTGTAAAATTTAGTACATTAAGATCAAGAACTTCATCTGTGGCCCTAACTCTGGCCCTAAGGATATATGTTCCACCTTGATTTGACATAGGCTCATCTAACGTAATCTCATTCCCACTAATAGAAATAACTCTTGCAGGTAAGCCACCTTGCTTCATTACGTCGTGAGAGAATAAAACTAAGTCTCCCCTAGAACACGCAAGGTTTTCAAAGTCCACTCCGATTGAGATATTGTTTTGTCTTAGTTTCTGTTGAGCTAGAAAATACCTACCTTGTCTCCATGCCTGAGCAATATCTGTTGTTGCAAACATTTCAATTTCTTCTATAATCTCACTAGAATTAATATCTTTTCCATCATCATATGCGATGACTTCATTTTTTTGCCAGTTAGATGCAGGATCTATATAGATACATGAAACTGCATCAGGAGCTCCGTGATATGCTCTTGAAACTTTTAATGACTTAATGTTTCTTTGGTTAAATATTTGAGTTGGAGTTGACTTTAATTCGTCAATTAAAACACCATATTTACCGCTGTTAATATTTAGCGTAGCTCTACCTACCGAACAGACTTGAGATAGAATTTCTTTTACTGTTATTGAGTAATCAAGAACAAAGTTACATTCAAAACCAGTTTCATTACTCTGGTATGTTATTATGTTTTCTTCACAGTATTTCGCCCACGCAACTATTGAGTCAATGTCAATCTTGCTTTTGGATACTGCCCTTTGGTTTAGGGTTCCTGTTAGTATGTCTACAAATACCCATGCAGGGTTTGAGGTTTTCTTTCTTTTCCAGATCATTGCGATATCATCATAGTAATCTAAAACAGATGTGACCTCGGCACTAAAGTTCTGAATAGCCCCATTTAGCTGATCAGTCGCTTTTATTTTTAGTTCTATGTATGTGTGATCATCTTGAACAGCTATTGGTGTTGATGACTCAAAGCCAGTTATACCAAACCATGTAAAGTCATTTATCTCTGTCATCCTAGAACTAATATCTGAGAAATCTGTATCTTGCCAATAAACCCATAAATCCCACTGATCAACTACGTTTGGGTTTATCTTTAAATTGAATTTAAAATTAGAAGTTGTGTTTTCTTTTATCGCTATCGTCGAATTAAAACTTTTTGCTTTTGATGCTATTGTAGGTGCTACCAGTGGCCCTGAATAACTGTAGGAAACATTCATGTCAAATTCTATTGTTTCACTAACCTTTGTCCTATAGATATTGTGGTGTCCACTTGGAGTTACAGATATAATCTCAAGAACCTTTACAACTTTCTCTCTTGGCCCATAGTATGCCCCTGGAGCGACTATAGAATCTCCAACTCTTATCGGTTGTCCCTCAGTGTATCCATATGAAGGGCTAACGAACCCAACCTCATCCACAATGATATCAATGATGTTTGATGAGAATTGCATTTCATAAACTAAATATGAAAAAGAACCAAAAGCACCCTGACCTGTCTTTCTAGTTAGATATTGTTTTGTTATGTTTTGTATTTGAGGTCTTAGCTGAACAGGAAACTCAGCAAAATTATCAACAACATATTTCTTGTCTATCTCAAAGTCGTAGTCAGAAAAGTCACTCCAGATACTTGATGATGATGGTTTTATTTTTACATTCAACTTTAAGGTAGTTTCTCTTTTTTTGTTTTTCCTACCAGTTATGGTCGTTAGTCCACCTGGGAAATCAAACTTCAATTCAACTGCACTAGAATTGATTGGAGAAGTTCTTATTGCGCTGTCGCCAATGTTCTCAAAAGGTATTGCAAAGTTTTCCTGGTTGGTCTTGTTTTTATAAATAGTTAATTCACTTGGATTTGAAGCTATATTGTATTCAATTCCATTGTAATCAACAAGAGCATTATCCCCAAGTGATAATGATGGCTCTGAAACATTTTGCTCACCCAACCCAAAATCATAAATTCCAATAAGGTATTGATCATCACCAACATAATATGTAAAAGGTTCCGCAACTACTCTTGGATAAACTTTGTTAGTACCGTAGTTTCTGAGAACCACACCATAAGGATCTGCCCTATTTGACTGTCCGGTAATTGAATTAACACTAGTTCTATCAGGGTTTTTTGTTAGTTCCGGTTGAGGTGGTGGAAACATTGAGTTCAATAGCAAACCAGTCGCCATTGTCGCACCTGCTACTGCGAATGCTCCCGACAAACCACTCGTAACATCACCTGTATAGTAAGCAACTGCGATTGTTACTGCAGTTTTTAAAATTTCACCACTATCTCCACCACCTTTAGGCATTGTGGAAATACTAACAACAACACCATTATGAGGGCGAGCAATATCCCAAATGCCATCAATAACAAGTGATCCATTTGTCCTGACTTCAATGTATGGCCAGATCTCTCTTGGGAAACCAGATGCTAATATTATTTCAGAAAACGTCATGCCATGTGCGACATTGCTTTCTTTATACTGTTCAAATATTTGTTTTCTACTTAGAACTCTCATAACGCCAAAAAGACTCCACTTTATTTTTCCATCGTGAATTTTGATAACTCTCTATCATTGCATGTTGCCCCTCCATTATATGTAGCATTGTTCCCTTTTGTAAAACAACACCGACATGAATTGGAAAACCTTTTACATTAAGAGATATTATGTCACCAATTTTTTCTTTTCCGAGAGATACGCGTTTGAAATCTTTCTTCTTCTCTTGGTACGTCGCATTAATATCTTCGTCAGAGTATATCTTTTCGTTCAAGTATTGTGGAATGATTATCCCCAACTCTTCCTTGTTAAATAAATAACAAATTCCATAGCAATCGCAAAGATTAAAGTCTCTTTGGTTTTTATGATAAAAGATTTTTGTGTATTCGTTATACACTTAAAAGACCTGGATAGTCCTTTGCTGAATATGTCTGACTTGGTATTTGTGTGTTTAAGATATCGTCATAACCAAGAGTCATTGTGATAAATTTTTGATCATAAGTTATTGCTTTCAAACTCATATTTTCGACAGGCAACTCTACGAAATCAGGATTAGATGCAAACACAATATGAACATCAGCTTCGATATCCTTTGTGTTAGAGCTAAGATCATCAATCAACTCTAAACCAATATTAGAAATTGTAATAGATAGCTCAGGTATTTCCTCATCGGTATCATCTGGAAGTGTGAATCTGAAAGGAAAAGCACTGAATAGTTGTCCGTTAGACGTTATATCTTGGCCATCATTAACATAATAATAATTAACATTACCTGGAAACTTCAATGTCAAAAGCATTAAAAGAGGATCATCAGAATTCGTTTGATACATTTGATCAACAGCATTTAGACTTAACTTACTCATTGACAACCTCTAGTGACATTTGAACAGAGTATGTATTGTAACCAACATCTCTATACTGCATCCCACCTTCTTTAAAGCTAACAACGATTTGAGCCTGAGTAACTGGATCATTAAAATAAAACGCTTTAACACCATCTTGTAGTGTACTTCTGTACCAAGTGTCGAATGTATTATACTCAGTAAGATCTCTAAGCATAATGCTTCCACCGATTGTATCTTTTCTAGATGTTGATCTACGTCTTTTTTTTGTAGGGCCTGTATCCATACTAGAGTAAACAATGTTTTGTCCTGGCACTCTTGAGAAACTTCCTTTTGAGAAGTTATCTTGCAACGTACTTGGATATAATTCAAATGCCATTACTTACTTCCTTTCCTATTAACACCAAAATTTGTACTAAGCGACTTATCAAAGCGACCTTGCTTTAGAGCATTGTTTACAGTTTTAGTTATTGTTAAATCCAGTGTTCTTGTTTGTCCATCAGAAGATTCTTGAACATCAACATCAACACCTGCATTATTTGTTACGTTTACGACTACTTTACTTGGAGTTGATTGAACACCTAAGTCTCCGTTCTGTGATCTCTGCAGAGGAATTATTGCCTCTGGCCCTGACTCGCCCATAAGTCCTGTTCGACCACCACTCATAGGAAAGTTAGTTGGCGAACTAACAACACCACCGCTTGCGAAAGGTATAACGCTACCACCACTAAAAGCCCCTCCCTTGGCAAAACCAAGACCTACATCTTGTGATGAAGCTGCACCACCTGAGCTTCCGGCTTGAGAGTTAAAAAGCGCACCCGCCAATGGAGCGACAACTGCTTGCCTAATGGCGATTCTTGTCAAATCATCAAGGACAGACTGAGCGAAATCAGTAAATAAAAACTTACCTGTTTTAACGAAATCAAACAACTGATCTTCTAAAGTTCCAAACGCACCTTCTACAGCACCAGTAACCTCTTTTGCCGTAGACTGTATTTTTTTTAATGCGTTCTCAGCACCACGTTCTAGAGGATTAAAGCTTATTCCGTTTATCTCATTAAGCTCATCTTTAAGTATTCTCATTTCTTTATTATATTCTGTTAGGTCTTTTTTACCCTCGGCAAAGACAGTTTCAAGCTTACTTGTTTTTAAAAAGTTCAATGCTTTTGCATAGGCAACTGCATCACCTGTTTTGCTAAATTCTTTATTTAGCTCTTTCAGTGTGATCGCAATACCTTTTGTTTTTATATTGAAGTCACCATTTGCGAATTCAATGATTGCACCTAGAGCTCCACCAACTTTTCCATTACCTTTAGATCTTCTTTCTATTTCTGCATTAACTTCAAAAATCCTACCAATAGTTGTCTGTATTAATTTATCTGATTTTTCAAGAGTCTTAGTTGTAGATCCGAACAGGTATTCACCTATCTTATTACCAACTGTACCTGTTTTATTTTCTATTCTTTCTACGTTTTTAATTGTGTTTTCAAGATTTGAGTTCAAACCTTTTAGCTCACCTCTTAGTTCATCGTCAGTTAGTTTTCCAAGCGGATCACCTTTACTTAATTCTTTAAGAGCGAAACCAAGTGTAGTAACTGCTGCAGCTAGAGCAACAAAAACATTACCTTTAGATAAAGTTCCAAGGGATAAAACCAAACCTCCAAGCTTACCTAGTAATAAAGGAATTGCGACAGATCCAAGAGCAACAATTATTGTCTCGAAGTTTTCTAAAACAAGAGTTGCAGCACTCGCAAATTTCTTGTTCAGTTCAAATGTTTTATTGAGTTCATTTAATTTTATCTTTAACTTATTTGTTGCCTTAATTAATGTCTGTTCAAAAGTTTGACCTAGTTTTTGTGCTTGTTCAGCAAGATCCTCTGCACCTGCAGCAAGGGCCTTTAAAACAACCTGACTTGTTAACCTACCAGTTTCAGCAAACTTTAAAAGTTGCCCTCTGGTTGTATTTAATTGATCGGCCAGAATTCCACCAATAACAACATTGGCTTCTAAAACTGATCTTAATTCTTGTCCACGTAATTGTCCCGATGCCAAACCTTGAGAAAGCTGTATACTGGCTCCTGCAGCCTCCGCAGCCGTTGCACCAGATAATCTAAATGTATTTTGTAATGTAGTCGTGAAACCAATCATCTCTTTTGTTGATAAACCAAGTTCTTGAGTCGCAAGTGCAACTCTGTTATAAACAGTACCTAAACTATCAATTGATGAATTCGTAAAATCTGCAGCTTGTCCAAGTAGGACTAAAGTATCCGCAGCTTCCTCTGTACTTCCAGTAAAGACAACCAACCTATCCTCTAGCAATTGCATACTGTCGGCCATGTTGGTTAAACTTTTAAGACCAACCCCTGCAAATGTTCCTATAAAAACATTCCTTAATCCACTAAGATTTCCCTTAATAGCCTTAGTGTTCTTCGAGATCTTTCGCATTTCCTTAGAAACACTTTTGAGAACTTTATCCCCTACGGCCCTTATTATTAGCTTTAGGTTTTTTACTTCCGTCTTTGCCATCTTTATCCTTCAATACTATAAGCTTGTTTTCCATAACTCTTATCACGTATAAGAACTCTTCAAAGTCCTCGATACTGTATATGTTAGCGTATTCAACTATAGCTGTAAAAGGAATATGACTAGCCGATCTACATGTGCATAGTTCGTTGAAAGCATGCATGTAGAACTCAAGAAACATTATATTTGGTGGTTCGGTTACTTTTGCACCGATATCCACCAAGTTATAATAAAAATCTTTGTCGGGATATTTATTGTCCCACTCTAGATAGTCACTTAAGACTTTCCCAGATCTTCCTTATATGACTCACCTTCGTTTGCAAGATCAACTAAATCATCAAATAAGTCTGGCGTTTCTTTTAATAACTCTTGTGCAAACTCTTTTGTAAAAGGTATCTCCTGATCGTCATGGTCAAGTAAACCTTTCCAGTCAACGAGACATGCTTGAACAAAAACCTTTACATAAAGACCTTTCTCAACATCTTTATCAAGTAAGTTTTTCTCAATAAGCCTAACGTGTGGCTTGATAATATTAGCTCTTATTTTATTAACATTAGTAGCGTTTGATCCACCCATTCTTTTGAGCTTAAATTCAACACCTTCTGCTACTTGAAACCACTTACCATCCTGCTCAAGACTCTTATCTTTAGCATAAGCCTTACTTAAATTTGTTTTAGTCATAAATATCTCCTATCGATACTAACATTAAAGCCAAAAAAAAAGCCCCTGTCAAAAAAGACAGAGGCCGTATCGTGGGAAACATCTATGACAAATCTAAAAAGACTTGTAGATATAAAGAGATTTTTCTCCGTTTGCTCCAACCTTAGATACTCCAGACATGTCAAGAACTATATCTGTGTTCTGGCCACCACTTGAAGGATCGTCGAATGCAACTTGCACTGCAGGAAGGAAGAATGAATATGAACCTGAACCATTTTTCAATGTAAAACCAATTGTGAAAGACTCTTGAGATAATTTCTTATCTAAAAATTGCCAAGCTTCATCAGAAAGATAAGCAGATAATGTGATATTAACTGCAGCAGTTCCTAAAGAGTAGTTATCAGCACCAATTTTACCAACACAATTCTGAGCAGTACTATTGTTTGCTAAAGTGATATCAATTGATTGAATACAAAAGTCAACACCTGAAAATGATGCACCTGCAGATGTAGCAAGAAACGACATGTCAATTGAACCATTAAAAGAAGTACTTGTAGGCGCAGGATCAATAGTTCTACCATCGGTAATTAACTCACTAGCTTGATCTGCAGTTAAGTAATTCGCTCCTACGTAACTGAAAGATCCATTTGCAATTTCACCATAAGTTGCATTTAAATTGAAACCGTCAACATACATACCCTGATAAATCAAACCTTTATCAGTAAGATCGTTAAATTTCTTCTCAAAAGAAAATGACTTCTTAGTAGTTCCGATTTCAACTTTATCGTTCACTTGAAAAGATGTACCAGATCCTACCTCCGTAACCATAGTATTAGGGCCAACGTATTCAATAACAAGAGCATTGTTAATAGAAGTTACCATAACCTCAACATTATTTAACGGATCAACAAACCCACTAAGTTTTATAACGTCACCAACAGAAACATCAACAGTCCAATCGTTAGCTCCCCTAGTAATTGTTCCTGCAGTTGTATTAACATCAATGTCTTCAACAACAGGAGCACTAACAACCCAAGGGTTCATCATTGCAGCTTCAAGCATATCATCTATGTCTTGAGCTTTTGCGAATTCAATTGGAAGGTCACCACCAACTGTTAATCCTGTTAATACTTGTCCAGAACTTAATCTGTCTGTTCTTATTTGAGCACTCTCGCTCGTTTCAGGTGCGGCGTTAAGACCATCACTTGTAAATCTTGCTTGCTTGAAGTTACCTGCGCCTGGAGTTTCCCCATAAACAGTTTCTTCAATGTAAGTAATTTGTACTTCATTACTACTCGACATTTCCTACTCCTTTATATCCCTATAATAATCTAAAATAAATGTTGCACTCGTAAACGTGTTCTCAAAATCAAGAGTTGTTCCGACTTCCGTATTTGGTGGACTAACCGACTCAATTACTATGTCATTAATTCTCTTGCCTCTATACAAAGCTCTTATAGTTTCACACCGATTTAATATATCGTCAATTCCACCAATCTTAATTGGGGCAACAACATGAATTAAAACAGTCCCAAATTCTCTATAGCATTTACTTTGTATTGAAATTGGCTCTTCTGTACTCCCGACAAATTGAATTGCTACCCAATCATCGTTTCTTGTAATTACA
>TARA_R110000787_G_scaffold110489_3_pt1 | contig 11967 bp, 11 predicted proteins | sample TARA_R110000787 | Tara Oceans TARA_R110000787 (sample SAMEA4397920) | marine metagenome | biome: Polar Biome; feature: [DCM] deep chlorophyll maximum layer (ENVO:01000326); material: water (ENVO:00002006), including particulate matter (ENVO:01000060) such as... | depth 35 m
ACCCATCGTGAAACAGAAAAGACCATAGGCTCTGTCGCGGCGGTTGCGGTTAAAGCTGAAAGTAATCAACGTCGAATTTTGAAATTGGAGGCCATGCATAATGGCAGCCATCCCAAAATTATTTAAAGGAAAAACAAATGATTTTTAAAAATTAGCACTGAATGAGGTTTGCGATGAGATCAATTACAACAATGTCAACTCACAGAAAAGGAAATGTTATGCCAAAAGTAGTTAAAGCAAGTGGTAAAGTTAAGTCATATCCATACACGCCAAAAGGTAAAGCAGCCGCAGCGTCAGCAGCTAAAAAGCCGGGAAGCAAATCTGTAGGATCAAAGAAATCGTATGGCTAAAATTTTTGTTATAATAGCGTTAGTTGGTGTAGCTGGCTGCAAGTCGCTACCTAACTTTCCTATTATATTTATATCACACCAAGATTTATTGGATCAAACGAGAGAAATAGATAGATACCATAAAGGAGAAGTAGATTGATAACATTAATTTCAAGCGTCCTGGGTTTTGGAACATCTTTTCTTCCAAAGGTTCTTGGATTTTTTGAGGAGAAGCGTGATCAGGCACACGAACTCAAGATGATGGATAAGCAGCTTGAGCAACAAATTAAAATTGGCAATCAGAAGATGCAGATGATGGATATATCTGCTGACATTGCTGAAAGCGAAACTATACATAAAGAACACTCCAGCATTACCCGAAAATCTAGCCAGTGGTGCATAAATTTAAGTGCATCTGTGCGCCCGTTAATTACATTCTTTTTGTTCTTTGAGTTTGTAATCTTAACATTCTTGTTGGCGTTTGATTACATTGATAACGATATGTTCAGTCTTCTTTGGAACACGGATACGATGGCCCCGGTGTTTGCTGCTTGTGTGTCATTTTGGTTTGGATCACGTAGTTTTAATAAAAAGTGAAAGATTTCTTTGAAATGATATTAGAGAAACACGGCCCTAAAGTATGGGACGGTCACATAAATGAAAGCGGTCTGGAGCTTATTAAGCACTATGAAGGATGGCGAGAGTCCGTTTACCTATGCAGTGCAGCCAGGCCAACCATCGGTTACGGGTCTACATGGGATCGTGATGGCAATGCTGTTACCCTTGAGCATCCTGATATTACGAAGGAGCAAGGCGAATATCTCCTCCTCCGCGAGGTGCGCCATTCTGAAACAGCAATTAGAAAACTTGTCAAAGCGGAACTGACGGAAAATATGTTCTCTAGTTTGTGCAGTTTTATATACAATGTAGGCAGCGGAAACTTTCAGAAATCTACAATGCGGATGCGATTAAACAGAGGGCTTCACGAAGAAGCTGCCGACGAGTTTCCTAAGTGGCGTAAGGCTGGAGGCAAGGTTATTAAAGGTCTAGTTAGGCGAAGGAAACAAGAGCGTGAATTGTTTTTAAGTGAAGCTCTATAGCTTAAATGAGGTTTTTGAGATATTATAAACTATCTACTATCGACAAGATGAAAAGATAAAATGGCAAAAAACAAAACATCTAATCTAACAGATGAGCAAAGCGGTCTACTTGCAAAGCAAGAAGAGCTATCCGCTATCAAACGCATTATGGCGATTGAAGATGCGAGGGACAGCCTTCTTGGCTTCACGCAGTTTACTATGCCAGACCCGGAAGACATTGATAATGTTGATTTAACTCAATTTGAAGTCGAGCCACACCATAAGTTATTAGCGGAAGCACTTGAAAAAGTAGAAACGGGCGAGTGTTTACGGTTGGCAATTTCAATGCCCCCCCAGCATGGGAAATCAGAGCTTGCGACACGGCGCTTTCCAGCCTGGGTAATTGGTCGGCAACCTTGGAAGAAAATAATGATTGGCACGTACAATCAAGATTTTGCCAATGATTTCGGATCACAAATCCGCGAAATCATGACAATGCCTCAATACGATGCAGTTTTTAAGACTAAATTTTTAAAAGGTTCTAAGGCTAAAGACTTCTTGGTAACGACACAACGAGGCCAACTGGCAATGTTAGGGCGCGGCGGTTCTGGAACGGGCAAGCCAGCGGATTTGTTTTTAATTGATGACCCCTTAAAAGATGCAAAGGAAGCTGGATCACCAACGGTGAGGAATGATTTGTGGGAGTGGTATACGAAGGTTGCTTTTACCCGCTGCCATGCAGCATCTGCTATTGTTGTCATACACACGCGATGGCATGAGGACGATCTTATCGGCAAGCTGTGCGATCCTGACAACCCGCACCATGACCCGGTCATTGCTAAAGATTGGACGTATTTAAACATCCCCGCGATTATGGGCGATAATGAAGTTACAAAAGCATTAGGCAAAAAACCGGGCGATGCCCTGTGGCCTAAAAGATTTCCAATTGCACACTTAGAAACGGCAAAGCGAATGAACCCTCGCGGTTTCTCTGCGCTGTATCAAGGTAAGCCAGCCCCGGACGATGGGGACTATTTTAAAAAAGATATGATTGTGGGTTATGAGCCAAGCGAGTTGCCAAAGAATTTACGCAAATATGGAGCAAGTGATCATGCTGTTACCGAAAAGCAAGAGAATGACGCTACGGTTTTGGGCTGCTGTGGAATTGATGAAGATGACATTATATGGATACTGCCGGACGTTGTCTGGGAGCGTATGGAAACTGATAGAACGGTTGAAGAGCTACTGGCACAAATGAGCTACCACAAGCCGATGGTTTGGTGGGCTGAAAATGATGTAATTAGAAAAGCCATTGGCCCGTTTTTACGCAAACGGATGATGGAAGAAAAGATATACTGCACAATCGATCCAATGACACCGAGCAGAGATAAACGTGCAAGAGCGCGATCTATACAAGGCCGGATGTCTATGCGGATGGTACGGTTTCCAACTTTTGCACCTTGGTGGCCCGAAGCAGAAAACGAACTACTTAAATTTCCAAACGCAACTCACGATGACTTTGTCGATTGGATAGCTTGGATTGGGCTAGGTCTTGATAGGGAGATTGGCGCGTCAAGAGGTATCCCAAAAGATACAAATGTTGTGAAGGTTGGATCAATGGCTTGGATCAAAGCTGCACACAATCGTGAGCAAAAACAAATTGAAGCAAAAGAAGCTAGTGGTGGATTTTAATGTGTGATGTTGGCGGTAAGCAAATGGTTATTCCTCGTAGAAAGCCAAGCGCAAGTGAAATTAATTTTTTTAATAAACAGCAAATACCGGGGTACGCCGCTGAAGACAACCATGTCGTTGTCAGCCCAAATCCACAGACAGGAGTAAATATTGATGCTGTTGCTAATAACGAGGCAATGAGAGTTTATTTAAGAAACAAAAAGTTTACGGAAGGCGATCTTCCACCATTAACTGAAACTCAAGTTTTAAATTTAAAAAATAATTCATATGGGGCAGCGCCTATGCTGGATAGAAAATCGACAACAATTGCCAGATTGTTTTCTGGCGATCCCTCTGCTGGTACAGCCAGCCCACTCCAGCAAAATTTTTTGAATCAACATAAAGATAATTTTCGGTTAGGAGAATACTAATGGAAGAAGAAATGGAAAAAGTTATTGATCGTAATGAGCCGGATAGCGATGGCGCTAAACTGGCTCTGATCAGCAAATGGACAAAGTTGATTGGCGAGGCGAAGTCACATCACGAAACGGCGTTTACTCGTATGCGCGATGACATGGATTACGCGCTAACAGGCAAAAACAAAAACTGGAACGACAACAAGTATGTTGCGAACATTATCCAACGTCACATTAATCAAAGTGTAGCAAGTCTCTATGCAAAAAATCCACGGGCAGTCGCAAAACGGAGACAACGCCTAGAATATAAAATATGGGATGGTGACCAGAATAGTTTAATGCAAGCGTCACAATCAGCGATGATGGCTGCGGAGGCTGGTATGCCGCCAGACCCAAACGCAATGATGTTAATGCAAGATGTCCAGCAAGCTAAACAGCAAAAAGATATGATGGATAAATTATCAAGAACATTAGAAATTCTTTTCCATTATTATCTTGATGAGCAACAACCAAACTTTAAACGTCAAATGAAACAGGTTGTTCGCCGGGCGAAAGTGTGTGGCGTTGCTTATTTAAAACTTGGCCTCCAAAGAATTATGGAAAAGCGCCCTGAGATTGCATCTCAGATTGCAGATGTTGCGAACCAGATAGCAAAAATCGAGGCTATTTCGGCTGATGTTGCCGATGGTGAACTACAAGAGGATGACGCTAAAGTTGAAGAATTAAGGATAATGATGGAGGAGCTACAAGAAAAGGAGCTTGTGGTGGCCCGTGAAGGAGTCGTTTTCGATTTTCCAAGATCAACTGAGCTAATCGTTGACCCTAACTGTCGGCAGCTAAACGGCTTTGTAGGGGCATCTTGGGTTTGTCACGAAATGGCAATGACTACTGACGAAATCAAAGAAATCTATGAAAAAGACGTTGGCAAGAACTACACGCATTACAACCCCGATAATCCTGACCAGCGGATGTATAGTGAAGACAAGAGCGACAAGAAAGGATTGGCGCTTGTTTGGGAAGTTTGGGATAAAACCACAGGAACAACTTTCACGGTAGTTGATGGCTATAAAAACTGGTTGAAAGAGCCAGCAACGCCAGACGTTTTGTTGGAGCGGTTTTGGCCCTTCTTTACTTTGACATTTAACGACATTGAAGATGAAGAGGAAATCTATCCGATTTCTGATGTGTCTTTGCTCCGGCCTATGCAAGACGAATATAATAGAAGTCGAGAAGGTTTACGAGAACATCGTCAAGCCAATAGGCCAAAGTATGCTGTGGCTAGAGGCCGCTTGGAAGAAGAAGATAAGCAAATCTTAGCGAACCACCCAGCCAACGCTATCCTAGAGCTAAATTCAATGGTGGCGGGCGAAAGCATTGACCAGCTTATCCAACCCATGCGCGGAGTGCCAATCGATCCATCTCTATATGAAACAAACACCATATTTGAAGATGTTTTACGAACTGTTGGTACGCAAGAAGCTAATTTAGGTGGGGCAAGCGGAGCCACTGCAACTGAGACAAGTATTGCTGAAAACAGTCGGAGCGCATCGTTGGCGAGTAATGTTGACGATTTAGACGATATGTTAAGTGAGCTTGCACGATCAACAGGGCAATTGATGTTGCTGGAATTGACACCAGAGACTGTCACTAAAATTGTTGGCCCCGGTTCGATCTGGCCTGAGTTTAGTCGAGAGCAAGTTGCTGAAGAACTATTTCTTGAGGTTCGCGTTGGTTCATCAGGCCGTCCAAACAAAGCGGCAGAACTGGCTAACTTGGAACGTGCAGCCCCTACTATACTTCAGATACCCGGTATTTCTCCCGTTTGGTTTGCCAAGCAAGTGTTAGAGCGTCTTGACGAAACCGGGTTAGACATCGAAGAAGCGATTATTGAAGGTATTCCATCAATGATTGCCCAGAATCAATTAATGGGTAACCCAGAGCCAGCAACTGGTGACCCGGCATCTGATCCTTCACAACAAGGCTCTCAGGGTGCGGCAAACGCCTCACAAGAGCAAACCCAGGCTGGGCCACAACCCGCTTATCCAACAGTCAATTGACGAATGTGTCGATTTATGAGATAATTATAATACTACAAAACTGACATAATATGGAGTCGCTAAATGTCCACGGAATCGACAGCCGAGGAAGAGATCATTGAAACAGACAGTGAGATTGAAACTGTTGTTGAAGATGACGAACAAAGTATAGACGCTACCGCAGATTCGTCTGCTGCGAATGATGATGAGGACGCTAAAGAAGAACCTAAGAGTCTTTTAGAGGCTGTTTCGGCAGCTATTGAAATAGACGCGAAGGAAGAAAGTTCGTCCATTTCTGAAGAAGGTAATGAGGAAACAGATGCATCAGTGGAAACTGATACTGATGACACACCGCCTTTCCACGAACACCCACGATGGCAAGAAATGATAACTGAACGTGATAGCTTTAAGCAATCACATCAGGAGCTTATGGGACTGAAAAGTTACATGACTGAAGCTGGTTTAAGTATTGATGAAGTCAATACAGGCTTTGAGATTATGAAAAACATCAAAGAAAATCCGCAAGCTGCTCTTGAGGCACTAATGCCTTACATAGAGCAAATGGAGACATCCACTGGCAGAAGATTGTCAGCCGATATCCAAGAGCGTGTGGACGAAGGTTATCTTGATGAAGAATCAGCCCGTGAGATGTCACAATTGCGATCAAGGGAGCAACTTGCAACGGAGGCTTCTCAACGAGCCGCTGCACAAGCGCAGCAAATCCAACAACAACAGCAAGTTCAACAACACGCAACGAATGTCAGCGGTGCGGTTAGCGAGTGGGAAACACAGTGGTCATCGTCTGATCCTGATTACAAATTGAAGCAGCCAAAAGTAATGGAAAAAATTGAGCTATATCTTTTAAAAAATGGTGCGCCGAGTTCAAGAGAACACGCCGTCCAGATTGCAGAAGAATGTCGGAAATCTGTCAATAACGAATTATTACAGTTTCGGCCTCGTAAAGGCTCTGTAAACCCCATCACTGGTGGTTCTTCACCTAAATCAACGCCGGAGCCAAAAAGTCTTATGGAAGCAATGCAACAAGGGCTGGCAGCGGCACAATAATCATTCGTTAAAGGAATATATACGATGGCTTTCTCAGCAACCGAACTGGCGAATATCGCCAATGCTGCCATCGACTTTCATTTTAAAAAGGGCAAAGTGTTCTCTAATACTATTCAGAACAAGCCTCTTTTAAAGAAAATGATGTCGAAGCAGAAGACGTTCCCGGGCGGCAAGGATAGTATAACTGTCCGAGCTAAAGGTGACTATACGACTACAATCATGGGCTATTCGCATGATGACACTGTGTCATATGCCAATCCCGCTAACATTAAAACCGCAAGCTACGATTGGAAAGAAATCCACTCAGGCATTAGCGTTACTATGACTGAATTAAAAAAGGACGGTATCTCTGTCACTGATTCAGCCAACGGCAAAGGAACTTCAAACCATTCGCAGCGTGACATGACCATGCTGGCTAATCTTCTAGAAGACAAACTTGAGGATATGTCAGAAGGTACTGCCCGAGGAATGAACGATATGTTCTGGAAAGACGGAACACAGGATGCAAAACAAGTCCCGGGCATCCGTTCTTTCATCTTGAATGATCCAACTTCAGCAACTGTTGTTGCTGGCATTGATCAATCAGCTAGTTCTTGGTGGCGCAATCGTGCTTCTTTGGCGGTTGATTCAAGCACTGCAACTAACCAGAATTTGGTTAATGTGCTACAATCAGAGTTTCGTCAGCTACGGCGCTACGGTGGAAGTCCTGATACTTTCCTTGCTGGCTCCGACTTCATTGAAGCGTTGGAAAAAGAGATCAGAAGTAAAGGCGATTACAGCCAAACTGGTTTTATTAACAACGGTAAAAATGACGCTGGCATGGCTGATCTTGCGTTCAAGGGCTTGGCAATCGAATACGATCCAACCTTGGATGATATGAGCCTGGCTAAATATGGCTACGTCATGGACTGCAAAACCATCATGCCGATGGTTATGGAAGGTGAAGACATGAAGTCTCACAATCCCGCACGCCCAGAAGATAAATACGTAATTTATCGCGCTGTGACTTGGACGGGTGGCCTTATCTGCAACCAACGTAACGCCAATGGCGTTTACAGCATTGCTTAAAGGAGCTTTGAAATGACACAACAAGTAGTTGAACAAACACTTTCCGGGGCTGTGGCCTCTGGGGGTACAATCACCGTCGCGTATCCATCTAATACGGATGCGGGGCATTATGAAGATGCTGCGGCTCACACTTTGTTAGCTATGGGGGGTAAGTTTACTTCTCCATCTAGCATTGCGTTAACCTTTGGCACGGCAAACATTGCATTGGTTTACAATGGCGCTACGACTATCCCTTCTGGAACATCGATCTTTGTTGGCTTAGAGCAATTAGGTGATAATAGCTCTTTAGTTGAGAATGACCGTGCTGTTGGTGCAGAGCTTACAATTATGCGTTTAGGTGCTGCTGATACAGCAGATGCTAACGGATATGTTGAAAGCCAAGCATTAACCGCTGCTGGTGTATTTGCTACAGACACCAATACTGCGGGAGCATTAGCTGCTGCTGCATTACTTGGAGTTGCAGATGTTCCACGGAATATAGTCGGTGCGTGGACTAACACTGCGATACTTACAGTTACTGGAACTGATGAGTATGGCGTTGTTATGACGGAATCGTCAGCAAGTGGGACTAGCATGGCTGGTAAGAAGGCATTTAAGACAATTACCTTGATATCAGTTAACGCCAATGTCACCGGGCTAACGGTTGGTACGGGCGATGTGCTTGGTCTGCCAATTGCGCTGCCTCAAATTGGGCAATGCGTTGCAGAACTAGAAAACGGCGCACCACCTACGGCTGGTACTCTCGTTAAAGCGGCGGCTGCTACTGCCACCGCAACAACGGGCGATGTCCGTGGCACTTACGATCCAAACTCAGCGATGAATGGTGCAAAAGCCATCAACCTGATCTGTGCTTTGTCTGACCCTACTTCTAAGGGTGTCACTCAAGCATAAAGTCATTTGGGGAGAGCGTAAAAACTCTCCCCAATAACTTAACAATCGAAAGGCAAATTATGCAATTATACGATGCTGTGGTGAGACTTAATGGGAATCCGATGCAAGAAGTTCCTAAAGAAGCAATGACTGCTTCTGAAATTATTTTATTGCAAAAAATTCATGGCGGTACTGACGCTGTTGTAAAAATCCAGCAACGAAAAATGGATAAAAGGTCACACGGCGAAGAGCGGAATCGCTTGGGCTTAATTTATGGTGACAACCATGTTTTTAGTTTATTTGGCCCAGAACACACAAAACTCCCAGTAAAATTAGAAAACATTGATTTTGTCGAAAGTGATGAACTTACTGATGACGATCTTGATCTTTTGACAGCGCCTGATCGAAAGTAACTCAGAATGGCAAGGAACAAGCAGCTAACTCAATTGATTGACGCATTGCGCGCAGAAGTTGGTCACGCAGTCAGTGTGAGTGTTGGCGTTGATAACTTGCCCGCAATTAAACAGTTAATTCGCAGAACACAGGAAACTCTATACGATGATTTCGATTGGCCTCATCTAAGGATACAGCCAACTAAAGCATTGGCAGCGGGGCAAAGGTATTATGATTTCGATACTACTCTGGATTATGAGCGGATTGAAGAGGTTGTTCTCTGGTATAGCGGTCAACCTCATATGCTTGAGCGCGGTATTGGTTTTGGTGATTATGCTCAGTTTGATTCTGATAGTGGTATTCGTTCAGACCCTCAACTCAAATGGGATGTCCGGCACACGGGTACGAAAGAACAGCTTGAAATTTGGCCCATCCCATCGTCAAACTCCAACAAAATTCAATACAAGGGAATTAAAAAATTAAACGCCCTTACGGATTTAAATGATACGGCAGATTTAGATGACCAGTTAATCATTTTGTTTGCGGCTGCTGAAATATTAACACGCCAGAAATCACAGGATGCTGGAGCGAAGTTAGCTGCCGCTAATGCTCGGTATTTAAAATTGAAAGGCCGGACGAAAGGTGCGGGACAGATTGCAGTCATGGGCGGCGGGTCAGACACAGAGCTTCTGCGTGGGCATACGATAATAAGAGTTAGCTAATGGCGTATGTTTTTATTGAAGATTTTAAATCTGGCCTTGACAGGCGAAAAGAGCAAATTGCTGGCACGCCCGGTAGCCTCTGGGAATTAATAAATGCTCATATAACTCGCGGTGGAGCTATTGAACGCCGCAAAAAATTTGTTGAATCTCATTCGTTGCCATCAGGGACACTTGGTCTTCACGCCATAGGCGGCGCTCTGTATGTTTTTGGAAGCGGCAGTACGCCGGGTAGCATCCCATCCGGCGTGACATATCAGAGACTGCAACACCCTGATGGCAGCACCGCGATGAGCAAAATTTTGATGTCAGAGTCTTTTGACGGTAAAATATATGCAATCGCACAATATAGCGATTCAAACATCTATCATTTTTATAATGGTGTTTTGGTGTCTGATTGGACAGACGGCATCGTTAGAACAGGGATGAGTAACAATGATGGTATTGCAGAACATTTAAAAACTTTAATTGATGCTAATGCCGGGTTTGCCGCAACACGATCCGGGGCTATTGTTACCATAACAGGCGCGACAAACGTGCCGTTTGATATATCAACTTTAGCGACAAACAAAACTGGTGGTACTGACAACCAAACGCTTGCCGTTGCGGCTACGCAAGCCGCCGTTGCGGGTGTTACAGAAGTCTTATCGTCAGGTTCGTTTGCCATCACGGGCGGTACACCAAACACGGCTGCGACAGGCTCAGTAACGCTTTCAAGTGGAAGCTCGGGCAGTGTTAATTCAGTTACGGTTAATGGTGTTACAATAACATCCGGCGCGGTTAATTTTAACACAAGCCTAACGCAGACAGCTACTGACCTTAAATCAAACATAAATGCTCACACATCAGACCCAAATTATACCGCAACGTCTGATGGGGCTGTTGTCACAATTTCTGCCGCTGCATCTGTTGGGGCTGATGCAAACACTTTTGCTGTGGTTTCGGCTGTTACAACGATTGGCAAAAGTGACGCAAATCTATCAGGTGGAGTGACTAACGCAATAACGTCAATAACTGTTGATGGTGTTGAAATTCTTAGTTCAAGAGTGAATTGGACAATATCGAACTCTGGCCTGGCTGCAAACATAGCAACTCAAATTGACACTTTTAATAGTAGCCCAGAATACACGGCAGATTCCACAAGCTCGACTGTGATTGTTAGCCCCGCTGCTGGCACTGGCATTGGGCCAAACGGCTTTTCGATTAGCGTGACTAAAGTTGGCAGCGTTACTTTTTCAACTCCTAACAGCTTTGCAAATGGTGTGGCTGCTGTAAGCGGTCAACCGCAAAGGAACACAATAACCGTAGGTGGTACTTTTGAAGTTGGTGATAAGTTTAATGCACAACTAGGAACTACAAATTTTGGTTACATCGGTAATCCAGATACGGTTGGTAAAACTGCTTTAACATTTAAGACAAAAATCTATTCAGTTATTGACTCAATGATGCATTTTTGCGGCGTAAATGACCCGACAATCTGGGATAGAGATAATAACGATACGCCCGGCGCGGGATTTATCAATATGTCAGCCCAAGACGAGGGTTCTGAAGAACTTTTCGCGGCGGCGGTTTATCAAGGTAATCTCGCTGTATTCTCCAGACAAGCTATACAAATTTGGTCTGTGTCGGCAGATGATGCAGCTAACACATTTTTACAGGTTGTAAAAAACACAGGAACACGATCTCGTCGGGGTGTTGCAAGCTATGGTAACAACGATGTCTTTTACTTAGCTGATTCTGGAATAAGATCAATTCGTGCAAGAGATAGTTCAAACGCAGCGTATGTAAGTGATGTTGGCACGCCTATCGATCCTCTTATTACTGAGTTTATGGATGGATTGTCGGACACTGTCATTGAAGACGCTTGCGCCGTCTTAGAGCCAATTGATGACCGTTTTTGGTTAGCGATTGGAACTAGAATTTTTGTTTTTAGTTATTTCCCCGGCAGCAAGATATCAGCTTGGTCATACTATGATTTAGCTGACGATATTGGCGCGGCGATTTCTGAATTTGCTCGGGTTGACAGGAAGATTTATGCGCGATCTGCAAACAAAATATATGTATACGGCGGCGCGAATGGCACAACATATCCAGCGGCGGGGCAAATTGATGTTACTGTTGAGTTACCATTTTTAACAGCGGGAACCCCCGGCACGGTTAAAAATATTGAAGGATTTGATGCAGCATTGACGGGCCAATGGACGGTTGTTCTGCAAGTTGATCCAACGAATACCTCTGCAACTGTTAATGTTGGCACGATTGCGGAAAGTACCTATCCGATAAAACGGGCTGTGGTGCAAACAGGAACAACGCATTTCGCG
>TARA_R110000787_G_scaffold39265_2_pt1 | contig 11966 bp, 15 predicted proteins | sample TARA_R110000787 | Tara Oceans TARA_R110000787 (sample SAMEA4397920) | marine metagenome | biome: Polar Biome; feature: [DCM] deep chlorophyll maximum layer (ENVO:01000326); material: water (ENVO:00002006), including particulate matter (ENVO:01000060) such as... | depth 35 m
AGCTTATTATTTTCAAGTGAATCCTTAATCTCATTCTCTCTCATAAATGCATGGAACCAATAATCCATGCGACAACGAATGACTAGATCATAAGAAATATTTTTCTCTGCTGCATAAGCTCTCTTGATCTCAAATGCTTTCCATATACCGTAATACATAGATTGTGCATTATGTCGAAAATTATTTGCCTGTGCCCAATCATTGAAACACTCAATCTCATAATCAGCAGGAGCCACTTCTTGATCAATAAATTCTGTTTTTGTTCTTCCGTCTGGAAATGATTCTAGAATACCTGAATCATATAAGCAAGAGGAACGAGCTCCTCCGTGATCAATATCCCAAGTGTGAATAAAAACATCTGCACTATATGGCCGTACTAGATATCGTTCAATTAAAGGCCAACACCAACTAAAACTTCTAGTTAGTCCTGACAAACATACTGCTACCTTCATGAAAGAATTTATGATTGATTAGAGGAAATTCAAGCTTTGTAAATCATCTGTTTTACAGATTCATTTAACCCTAAGAGATTAAAATTTTCTAAGCAACCATATTCACCATAATAATGAGTTGGAGAGTTTTTTAGAATATGAATTCCTGGACATTTTAGAATATTCATTCTAATTATATTTGCGAGATCTATAAGAGTTCGTTTTTTATTATAAACCATATTTATAATACCAGGATTAATATTATCTTTTATACATTTCTCAATTACAGATGCAACATCATATATTGAGAAAAAATCAACAATTGAATTAGAATTCACTTCAATTTCTAATCCTTGAAGCGCGCGATTAATATTATTTTTAAAAAATCTCTCCTTTCTCTCTAAAGGACCGAAGCAACCGAATAATCGTAACCATGTAATTTTACCTCCGTAAACAATTTCGTTAAATATTGAATTTGATATAATCCATTTAGAAAGGCCATAATTATCCTCTCGCGGAGGATCTATAATAATATTTTCTGGTACTGCTATAGATTGAGATCTAGATGATTCAGATCCACTACCAAACATAAATATATGATTAAATAGTGATTTGCAATTTATAACTGCTGCATGAATCTTAATATTGTTTGCAATTATATTTGGATCATCCATATTGTTTTGCTCTTTAAACGAATTATGTGCTGCACAATGTATAAGATATAAATTTTTACTTTTTACATTTTGCTGCTCAACGAATTGTCTAAAATCTTCTGATTTAGTTAAATCACAATCTTCACGAGAACATGGAATAATATTATAGGAATCATGTAAAAGTTTTATAAGTGATTTACCTATAAATCCGGTCGAACCAGTAATAATAATTGTATCACTCATTTCTTCAAATTTATATATGACGGTTTATCATTATATAAAAATTCATGAATATTAATATCTTCAGCAAACTCTGGATAGATTATTTCAATACCTCCAATAGCAGAAAGAACATCAATATCTTCACATGCAAAATGAGTTGGACCGCAAGCCCCATAATCTTTATCTCTTCCTCCACCTACAAGCTTTACAGGAATTCTTTCTTCACTAAGATAATTACGTATAAATTCAAATGGTCTATAGAGTAAAAATGGAGTAATTGAATAACATACAGGAATCTTTCCGTCTAATGCTAAACCAACAGCCATTCCAATCATTAATTGTTCTGATGCGCCGGCATTAATAACTCTATCAGGGAAAATTTCTCTTAGTTGATCAAACATACCATAACCAACATCGCCTAAGAGTACAACAATATCTTTATTAACATTCATTTCTTGAAGTAATAATTCTTTAAATCTCTTTCTCATAATGCTCCTCAGTAAAATTCATATAATGAGCTGCTACACTATCTGGTAATCCGCAATGATCTACACGCGTTCTAATAAACTTAACATCTGGATGAAAAGCATTAATACGTTTTTCAAGATAATCTACATTAACTGGATCATATGCAGACCAACCGTTTGCGTTTACATATATTTTGAGATTTGCTAAATTATTTTCCCATGCAAATCGTAAAGCTTCCCAAACTGAACCTTCATGACATTCACCATCTGAAATTAAACAATGTACATCTCTATTAGGTTTTGCAATTGCTCGCCCGACAGCAACAGTAATACCTTGTCCTAAGCTTCCAGTTGAGCAATGAATAAATCTATCATCACGTTTTGGATGTTCGCCATGCTCTTTTAAAAGATCCTCAGCATCAACATCGTAATATTTTTCCAAGACTACATAGAGTGCAACTGCGGCATGACCATTAGATAAAATAAAAATATCATCACTTAACTTATTCGCAAAAATATTATTAATAATATCAATACTAGAAAAGTAACTACCTAAATGATGTAAGTGATGCTTATAGCATATATGTAAAAGTCTCTTATGTAAGTGTTGTTCGACTACCATATAAAATTCTCCATGTAATACTCAACAATTGCTGGAAGTTCTTCCCATAATTTCTTTTTAGGAGTCCATCCTAAATTTCTTAATTTACTATCATCTAATGAATATCTAACATCATGCCCAGGACGGGAGTATTTCATATTTAAATATTTTGAATATTGGCTCAGTTCGTCTCCGCGGTCAGGAGTTGAAGTGTTATATAGATCAATAATATTTCTAACAACTTGAATATTTTGAAATTCTTCATCGCCAGATACATTATAAATCTCGTTACGCTCTCCTTCTTCAATAATCTTTATAACAGCTGCAGCAGTGTCTTTTGCATGCAACCACATCCGAGTTGGTATTCCTTGTTGATGAAGAGGTATTTTATTTCCAAGAGTTAATGTCTTTATTGCTTTTGGAATTAGTTTTTCTATATATTGACCAATTCCATAATTATTTGTTGGGCGAATAATATTATACATAACATCATGTGTTCTAGCCCAAGCTAAAATTAATTGATCTGCTGATGCTTTTGTTGCTGAATAAGGATTTGATGGCTTTAAAAGATGGGTTTCATTATGAGATCCTTCTATAATATCTCCATATACCTCATCTGTACTAAACTGAAAGAACGTTGGCATGCTGTACTGCTTCTTCGTTCTTATGAGTTGTAGTAAATTATGAACACCTTTAATATTTGTTTCAATAAATACATCTGATTCCACTATTGAGTTATCCACATGAGTTTCTGCAGCTGTATTAATCACGTAATCACAATCATATAAAAATTGTAAATTTTCAATTCGACAATTTACAAAATCGAAGTTTGGATTTAATTTCAAAACATCAAGAAGCTTTTCATTCGCCGCATATGTATTACAATCAACTCCTTTTACATACCACCCCTTATCTAGGCATGCTTTAGCAACATAATATCCAATAAATCCTAAACAGCCTGTAACATAAACCACCTTCATCTTATTAAGATTTAAACTGTCTCATAAATTTTTCAACTATCTCACAAACATATTGAATTTGTTCATATGTAATAACTGGAGATACTCCTAAGAAGAATGTATCTTTTGTTGCTTTTGTTGCTTTTGGAAAATCCTTTCTTGGATCAGAACCTGAAGTTACTAGATCTTGATATCCAGGTTGTAGTAATAAATTTCCTCCGAAATATGTTCGTGTTTGTATTTTATGATCTTCAAGAAAAGAAGTAATTTCATTTCTCGTAAATGGCGCGTTATCACGAATTGTTAATGGATATGCAAACCAATGAGGTTGAGCTTTTTTATTACAAATATAAGGTAAATGAAAAAATTCTCTATGTTGAGAAAATACTTTATCAAGAATTAAAAAATTACGTCGACGTAATTTTTTAATTTCTGGAAGCTTCTTTAGCTGTTCTAATCCCATTGCAGCTTGTACTTCAATTGGTTTTAGATTATAACCTCTCGTGCTATAAACATATTTATGATCAACAGCATGCTCAGGCATGCATGGAAGCCAATTACCAAAACGTTTTCCACACATTCCATCTTTGAGGAGATTTGCTTTGCCAACACACCAACAATCTCTCCCCCAGTCACGAAGACTTCGAAGCTTTCTTTCATCTTCTTCTTTACATGCTACAAACCCTCCTTCACCCATTGTAATATGATGTGCTGGATAGAATGAACATGTAGCAAATTCGCTCCAAGATCCCATGGGTTTATCATCCCATTTAGAATCTAACGCATCACAACAATCTTCTAGAATTGATGTTGCTACTCCAGTTGGTCTTCTATTTGCTTCTAAAATATTAGTTAACTTATCCATATCAACAGGATTTCCTAATACATGAGCAAATGTAACTGCACTTGGATTATTACTTTGGAGTGCTTTATCAACTTCTTGTAGATCCATATTCAAGGTCTCGAGTTCAATATCTACAAAAATTGGTTTGAAGCCTCTCTGGATAATCGGATTAACAGTTGTAGGAAATCCTGCAACAGGAGTAATCATTTGACGTTGATTCTTAGGGATGTTACGTGTTTCTTCAAATGCTGCAACTGCGAGAAGATTTGAAGAAGATCCTGAATTAGTTAAAACGCCTGTTTTTTGTCCCAAATATTTTGGGAACTCTTTTTCAAATTTAATACCCTTTCTGCCTAATACTAACCAACCTTCTAACAACGTTTCTACAGCACTTGCTATCTCTTCCTCTCCAAAGTATGGGCCAGCATATTGCACCCAGTCTTCGCTAGGTCTCCAAGTGTTCTCCTTGTTTCTAGTATATGCTCTTACCTGTTCTAATATCTCTTTCATTTTAATTCATAGGAATAGCTACAATATATCCGTTATCACAATAATATCTAGAAATATTATGAGTATCACCTAGAAGATCAAAAATGAACTGAATCCCATCCCCACCGTAAAGATGACGTTCTGGCCAGTTACCAGATGCAAATGGACCATCCTCATAAACTCTTAAGTCATCGATAATAAAAACACTTCCGATATGTCTTTTAGTAGAAACTATTGCTTCAATTTCTTTGTGAAGAGGGCAGCGCCGTTCTGGATCGCTTTCATCATGAATCCCTTTTTTAGTAATTACTGTATCTACTCCTGGAAAATGTGCATCTAACCAAAATAAGATATCTCCGGGATCATCATTTGGCAATCTTGGACCAACATGTTGTAGAATATCTTTTAAAACAGATGGCGAATGACCTAAATGCAAATTAACTTTATCATCTTCAGAAAATTCTGTTTGATTTTTACAATGCTGCCAGAGCTCTTCCATAATCTCAATTGAGTGAATTTGCTCAAATCCTAAAGTTTGAGCAAATCGTACACCAGCTCCTTCACATGTTCCTGTTTCTACAAAGCTTCGAATTCTTGGATATTTTTCCAAGATTTGTGCTATATCAAATTTCCAGATATTACCCATTAGTGATGTTCCTTAAATATTCTAAAACTTCTTGTTTGAAGCCATACTGTTCATATTTCTGTTTCATTAACCAAGATCCTCCTCCACCAGCTACATGTAATACTTTAATCTCCATACGTCGACCTAAAATACTATGAATATATAATTTATTATCTTGCAAGAAAATTTCGCGCCATGAATCCCAATGAGTTTCATTACCCCATACATTTGTTAACCCGTAAGATTCGCTACAATTATAAGGATCTAGAATTTTTGTTTTATACCTACCAGAATGAAATATATGATTTAATGTATCATTTTCATGTCCGGCGTAATTATTACCTTCTAATTTATTACATGCATGCCATTCCAACCAAAAATCTTTTGATGTAGAAGCAACAAATCCTGCATTAAGAAACTCCCATTTTGGAATCATTGATCCATTTTTTAGAGGTATCGTAATAAACGGATCTTTACCAGCTTTATTATAATCATTATTATTTCGTACTCCAGCTATTTCAAAATCTCCGCGGAGTACATCATCTAATGGTCCTGTAACAGTACAATCACCATCAATATGAATAACAAGATCAAACTCATCTGCTAAATGCATACATGTTGGTGGCATCATAAAATACTGATTTAACCATGGATCAATCTCTTTTAATTTATTTGTTTTCGCTGTATCAAATACAAATCGAGGAATCTCTGGATGAAAATATTTTAGGGATGCTTGTTGTTTAGCTAAACCAACACGATCATGATAATCGTCTGTACACCATGTAGAAAAGCATGCTTTCATTTATTACTCTTTATTATAAATGATAATTGTTAAATGCAAGGTTTAATGATCCTCTCTTTTATAAACTTTAGCTTGTTGAGGCTTTAAAGATTTGGATTGTTTTTCTGCTGTTGCAATAAATGAGTTGTTAAGATCAATACCAGATACAAATATTTTTGTATATCCATGATCTTCTAGAAAGTCTCTAATTATGGTTGGAGTAAAAATATTTAAATGATGTCTGTTATGCCAAGGCCTCCAATAAGTTTGAGAATAGTCAGGAAGATATAGAAAAATATCGCCTCCTATTTCTAAAGCAGCTGTCCATATCTGTAGAGCATAAACCCAATCTTCTAAATGTTCTAAGCAATGACTAGAAAAAATGAAATCGATCGGGCCCGGAGGTAAATTATAAGCATCATAATTATTTTCTTCATCCCAATCGGTAATTTCAGGATCAACAACAACTGAGTTAGGAAGGGCCCAATCACGGCGTCCGGCTCCAATATCTAATCCGTAACCTTTACATATATGCTTCGCGAATGGAATTGCAAACTGGGCGGCATTACCCTTTGTTTGAAATTCTGGATAAATATTATTTTGATGTTTAACTACATTCATATGTGTACAAATCGGAATGGTTTCTTGAACAAGCTTTGCGTCTGAGTCCAAGATGGAATTGATTCTCCCGGATTTCGATTATAAATATATACCGCGTCTGTCTTAAGAGTCAACTTCTCAAACATATAGGTATAACAAGTATCCACAAAGTGAAGCTCTTTTGCATTCTCAAAAATCTTTGCGTAATCGAATGGAGTGAAATCTGGATCAAAGCCTAGCTCTACATCACACTTAGGTGTAGTTACTTGCTTTTGACCTGGCGGAGATCCATACCAATTCATGGAAACACTATAACTTTCTTTATGTACATATTTGTTATATGCAGTTTGTTCCTTCGCTTCATTTCTCTTCCATGTAAAATGATCTGCCCAATCCTCCCAATCTTCCTCAACTAGCTTATACTTTGCAACCATAATAAGCTCATCAGGAAATAATTGATCAGCGGTTTGGAATGGAATAATAGTATCATCAAATTCATTTGTTACAACTTTATTACTTTGCCATAATGGATATTCATTAACTTCATAAATTGATTTCCAGACAATACCATTATCTAGATATTCGCTTAAAAATTCAAATTCTGGTATAATGGGCCAGAGAACTCTCCATTGTTGCTTTATAGCTTTCTTAGCAATCTTCTGAAGAAAGAAAATATCTCCTAATCCCGCGGGCTGTTTAAATAATAATGTTCTCATCTGTAAATAGCCATGGATACTTTTCATAGAGCCAATCTTCAGGTATTCTTAAATTTTGATTAGTAGTTCTACAATAATTTTCAATACCATAACCTTTCATGCGCTCATACATATCCGGAGTAAGCCCTCTTACAATATCTTCTAATTCATCTATTGTCTCGAATGTAATAATACCATCCATATCGAAGAATTTATTAATAGATGGCATGCCCCAATAGATCGGAATTGTTCCACATTCAAAGCAATCAATTAATTTCTCGGAGAAATAATAATCACTTCTTGAATTTTCAATAACTATAGAGAACATATAATCCTCTAAAGCGTCTTCCTTATTGTCTACGTATTTAAATCCTCGTCCATAATGATCTATAACACCACTCAGTCTTTGAATTATCCCTTGCCTAAATTGATGGCCAACTGTTTGCTTTTTATCTGAAGCAATCATGGAACAAAGACGATGCTTTGTCTGTTCCGTCCATTTTACATCTGTTTCCTTAATCCATGAAACACCAAATGGATAAAAGAGATAATTTTCACCTCTTTCGAGCAATCCCTTGTCAAACGTAAGTACATAGTCGAACTTTTTATTATTCGTTTTGACCCATTCATACATACCTGGATTGATTGCAGGAGGTTCAATGAGCCAAGCTACCTTCACCTTTGCATTACACTTATCTACATCTTTTAAATGGAGATCGGTTAGGAAGCACGTCTTTGAATACTGTACATTCTCTCTACTCCATTCAAAGTGAGATGCTTTTTTTCCATCAGCACATGAAAATGGATGATGTGCAAAATTCCCATCTCTTATGTTAATCTTATTCATCTATTAATAAATTCCTTGAGCTGCAGCGCAGGCTTTAATTCCTGTTTCTAAATTAATAGTAGGAGTCCAAAATGTCTTAATATAGTTCTGAGGCTCGTTTTGAATTCCTCTCTGCACTTGATCTGTCGCTCCTGTTGTAACAACAGGTACATCTCCATACATTTTTGCAATCTTTTGCGCAATTTCATTAATTGTAACCCAATAGAAGCTCGTAATATGAAGAGGGTTTTTATCTACTTCATTTGGAAGAAGTTTATCATAATTTAAAGCGCATTGTAGAAGAGCTTCTGCACAATCACTAGTGAATAAAAATTGTCGAGCTTCAGATCCATTAGTGCGCATTTTAATTACTTTATCTTCTGTTGCTTTAAGAATAAAATCTGTAATTACGTGAGCCTTTTCTCCACGAGGTTCTGGACCATATACGTTCCAGAATTTTACAATCAACCCGCCGAGAGTTTCTGTGTAATGTTCTCCAATTGCTTTACACATTCCATATCCAGAATGTTTCATTGTAGACATTTGAGAAGAAGCAAAGATGAATTTTTTATTATATTTCTCTAAAAGACCAAATACATTATCCATCATCTTCGAATTATTCTGAAGCATAGAGATTGAATTTTTATGCTTCTCTAGATACTTAGAACCTCCTACATCATAGGCTAAAAAGTATACTACATCTGCCCACTGAATAGCTGCTTCAATGAGTGTGTTATTTGGAATAGTTAGATCGTGAAGTTCGTTCTGAGCAATATCAAATCCACGAACATCTCCAGTAATTTCACCGTCACTAAGTTCTTGAGCGATATAGCTAAATAATGATTTTCCGATGACTCCAGATGAACCTAAAATAAGATGTTTCATTATAATTAGTTAACAATGAAACCTTAAATATCAACTCTTTCTCTTATAAAAAGCGTCGCCCCACCCTATAGTATTAATACTATCAGAAACCTTCACAAACTCAAAACCTCGATCAATTACATATTGATTAAGCTCCGCGAAAGTAGGACCACCAGAAAATCGAGCTGCTGTTGATACTTCCATAAAAATGTAATCTATATGTTCTAGAGTTTTCTCAGCTCCTTTAAGAACATTCAATTCAGAGCCTTCTGTATCAATATTTAAAAAATTGTAATTATTAATATCTAAACCGTGATGCTCAATCAATGTATCTAACTTATATATAGCCACTCGTTGAGATATTCCTCTTGTGTTTAATAATGATCCAGTATCTGGACTGCCATCAATTATAATATCACCAACTCCATCATAATCAGAGACTGCAACATTATATGCTTTTTGATTATGATGTTTAGCACAGACCTTTGCCCATTCATCATATGAGTTTTTGTTGGCTTCAATCCAAATTACATTTTCACCAAACAGCGGAACATAACATCCTGTTTCAGGACAATTATGAGCACCGCAATGAATTACTCCTCTTAGCTTTTTCTTATCTAAATCGAATACATAGTTATGCCATGTATTCTCGTCATAGAACCAAACAGGCTCCGAAAAATCGTGAATCTCCTTTCTTGTGAGATTTGGCTCTGTTCTACATAATCCTTGCTCTTCAAAGATTAGAGTATATGCTCCTAGCATGCTCATGATTTTATTTTCTGCCAAGAGTTGGGAATTAAATCAGAAAGATTAAGATGATTGAGATCGTCTCCAAACCACATATCTTCATGCATTGAAATTACACGCTTATCTGGATTTTTATTAAGCCATGCGCCCCACCAACCAAATGAAGAGGATGTTGTAATCTGATCCTTGAGTCTAGATAGAAGATACATTTCAACTACATTATCAAAGAGAGGATTTTTTTGTGTACCACCAATTGCACTCTGTCCGTGCTCGTTGATATTTGGTGTTCCATTTTCAATATATGTGAAATCATAATCTTTAAACCAATGACGCATCAACGGAATATTATCTGAAAATATCACATACCTCTTATTCTTTCCAAATTCAGCGAAAGCCTTCTTTAGATATTCAACTTTCGGCTCTAAATGAATTGTAGGTGCATCATGTGCAGCTCTTGTCTGCGATCGAATATGCACTCCCACTGTATCATTTGCATCCAAGAGCTCTTTATATTTATCTTCTATATGATCTACAATATATTGAGCAGGAGTAAAGAGCTCATCCCTCACATAATCAAAATATCCTTCCCAATATTTTTCAGATTGAAAATATCCGCGGAGGTTCATATTTTCTTTAAAAGGGATTGGAGCCCAATTATGATTATCTTGATGGAATACTCTTCCGGAAGAATCTGGTACTAACGACTCATCCAAAGGATTGCGCAGGATAGGAGAATATACTCGATAGCTCTTACCACATTGCCATCGAGGAAATACAGCATTAGTTTCATTTTTTAAAGCCTCTACACTAGTTACAGCAATTTGGAAAAATTGATTTCCAAGCTCTCCGTAGTTACCGAGCATATCAAACGTAATCATTACCCAGTTGCAACAGCTGTTTCAAGTTTAACTTGCTTCGGAACTTCTACATTCGGTTGCTGTAGATTTGCCTGAATTGCTGCTACTTGAGCATCAAAATCAGCTTTGTTCTGAGCTACTCCAGCATCACATGCCTCTTGAGCTTCAGCTCTTACCGTAGCTTCAGTCGCTGGGCGGCATTCTTTCCATCCACGTTGATATGCATCATTCAATGCTTGGGTAAATAAATCAACCAAACCTGGATCAATATTCTTTAAATTAATTTCGGTTACTTTGTCATCAGAATAAACTGTTGCACTAACATAACGTTTACGGTCAGATGAGAGGCGTTGGCCTGTTAACTTCCACACATAAGCTGGATCTTTCATATATTTTTATTTAATTTTATATGAATAGATGGCAACTTACCTAAATAATTAATATAATGGACGCCTTTAAGAAATTTGCTAACAAAATCATTTACGAGATGGGACCTCCTGTGAGAACAAAGCCAGGTCCAGGTACTAGACCCGCGCCTGTGAAGAGACCAGGTGATCGCCCATCTAAGCCGGATCATCCAATGAGACCTAGACCAGGCGTCAATCCTCGACCTAAAGCTATGGCTATGGAAGATGATGGAAACAGAGATATTAAAGCCTTCATGGCAAAGAGACGCAGACGTAATGCTTAAAACATTCAGAAAATATAAGACTTCTATAAAAGAAGCAATCGATACAGGTGAATATCCTCAGGGATTTGATCCTGGGAAGAAGGATCATATTGAAGGTGGACAGGATATTGAACGTATCATGCCTGATCTTGGTCCTAATGCTCAGAGCTATATCGAACACATCACTTCTCAGTCCTACAAGCAAGCTGTAGAGCGTCTGGGAAGGTACACTAACACTCCAACAAACGAGCTATCTGCAAAGTATCCTAATATTAATTCTCTTATGGTTGCGATTATGGCTGTTCTACAAGATGTAACAGTAATTGAACAACAGAATAAAGAGTATTTCGAGGGGTTAGCGCTCGAGACAGTCTTATCTCTTCCAGAGTTTGAGATTGTAAAGAAGATGCATGAAGATAATGAAATTGAATTTAAAATTGAACTAGTTGCTCAAGGAGGTGTTGATAGTCTTGCAAATGCGATTGGTGAATTGGATGAAGAAACTCCTTTAGAGGGAGAGGATGATTTAGCACCTTCAGAGGAGGCTGTAATAGAGCTTACTGAACAAGAGATTAGTGATGAAAGTTTAAAGAGAGAACTCGCAAATTTCATGATGCAAGGAAATGCTGTATCTA
>TARA_R110000787_G_scaffold12678_5_pt1 | contig 11965 bp, 23 predicted proteins | sample TARA_R110000787 | Tara Oceans TARA_R110000787 (sample SAMEA4397920) | marine metagenome | biome: Polar Biome; feature: [DCM] deep chlorophyll maximum layer (ENVO:01000326); material: water (ENVO:00002006), including particulate matter (ENVO:01000060) such as... | depth 35 m
ACTCTTTTTTATACACCAACTGTATCTATGGTGCTTAATAAATTAACAAAAGAAGACCAAAATCAAATAAAACTATTAGGGCAAACGCAAGTAATTGTATTTTGTCAATTGAATGCTCAATTAGCAAACGGACATGATGTAATTACGGCTATGGGGGTTGTAAATGCTATGTCATTAAATGCAGGAACGGCTGATACTGGAGCTGCTTTTGGAGATAGAAATGGATATACTTTGACCTTTGACGGATTAGAGGCTGACCCGTTCCCAATGGTTGCAGATTATACTTCAGAACCATTTGATAATTCAGCATTTACTATTACGGGTGGAGTTATAAAATCATAATTTAGTAGTTTTTATATATTCTGAAATAGAGGGCTTTACGCCCTCTTTTCTTTTATAACCAAATAAAAACAGACTTTTTCTATTATATAGTATGATACAAGCAACAAGGGAAAAAAATATAACAGCTCGAATAAGCACAGAAGAGAATAGAATCTCTACAAGTTTAGCTGTAACTCAAATTCGTTTTCTTTGTAAATTCACAAATGAAATGAGCGGCAAAGTATTTTATTGCTACCCTGAAGTTAAAACAATTAATAACAGGTATACAGAACTTAAGTTTTTATATAATGCAGCCCCAAATTTTTATAATAATGAAATAGATTTAACTTATGCAGGCTATTATAACTATGAAGTTTACGAAGTTTCATGGATTGGCACAGTCGGTGTTACTGCAGGGAAGGCTCCTGCTACTGAGTTAGATGTTTTGTCCCCTTCGGCTTCAACAAGAGGGGTGGTACAAGGTGTTGTTGCTATTGGGATTTTATATCAAAGCGAGTTCCCTAGTTTAGAAGAGGTGCAATATAAACAAAATGGGGGTCATGTAATAACTTTAGATATAGCTTATGAAGGTGTAGGCTATGGAGCGACACCGCCTATAGTCTCATTTGTTGGTGACTGTATAAATGAAGCTAAAGCAACTGCTACAGTCTTAGGTGGTGTTGTTAATACAGTAACCTTAACAGATGCGGGAAATGGTTATACAGCTAATCCTACAGTAGTTTTAACAAGTGTAGGTGAAACTCAAAAAGCAAACATAGTAGCAAGTATTCAAGAAAATAATTATATATATACAGGATAACAAATAAATAAAAAAAATGGCAATAGAAAATGTACAACAACTCTTAACAGAGCAATTAGGAAAAAATAGATGTGATGTAGTAACTACTACAGCAATGACAGGTAAAGACTATTATTGTATTCATTTTCCAATCGAATCAGTAGTTACTGCAATTACTGCTTCTAATGTAACAACAGCTACAGGTAGCGCAGTCGCAAGTCTTATAACAACTTATGCAGCAGGAACGACATTATTTTTAAATGTAAATACCTTGACTATGACAAGCGGACTGGCTTTATGTTATTATGACCAAGTAATATAATGTTAGCACAAAAACTAGGATTAAGTTTACCAACTATTAAAAAAGTAGGGAGTGGAGCCGCTGCTTTTGAGAATCTATATTCAATAGATTTTGATGCTAATGAGACTTTAGATTGGGGGGATGCTGATGTCTTTACTCCAAATTCTTCAGGTGCAAATAGAGGTATGTCTTGGAGTTTCTGGATGAAAACAGGAGCAGGTAGAACAGGTATCGTAAAGAAATATGAGACAGGTCAACAAGAATGGACTTTTGGTATCGGGAAATCAGGTGAGCTTGAAGTAACTTTAATAAGTGGAAATAATTTTCCAACTAGAATATTTTTTAATTGCGACACTACCTCAGGCTCTTTTATTCGTTTAGATGACAATGCGTGGCACCATATAGTAATAACTTTTGACCTTACAAGTGTTACTACTTCTGTTCAGGCATTTATAGATAATGTAAATTTTGCTAATGGAAATGGAGCGGCTCAAATTTATGTCGGTACTTGGAGTGCAATATCTAACACTACATCACCAATGGTTATGGGTTCTGCAGTTTTTGATGCGTTTGTTGATGAATATGCTATTTTTGATACAGTCTTGTCATCTTCTGAAGTAAACGAAGTATACAATGGTGGTACACCACAAGATTTGTCAGCTATTGTAGGGCTGTCATCTTTCTTGATAGGATGGTGGCGAAATGGCGACCCTACAGGAACTGGAGCTTATCCAACAATTGTAGACCAAAGCTCTAATAGTAATGATGGAACAATGACAAGTATGTCACCTAGTGGTATTGTAACTGATGTACCTTAAAAAATAAAATATGAAAGATAATATAATAAACATAAATCTTGAAACAAGTACCGCTCCGATAATTCGCGAAGTTATGGGTAAGGAATATATAGAGTATGGAACTGATGACTATGGCAGAAACTTATATCCTCAGTTTTTAATAGACCTTTACTATAACAGTTCAACTCATGCTGCAATTATTAATTCTACTGCAGAAATGATAGCAGGAGAAAATTTAATTATAGAAAATGACGATACTAATTTAGATGTTTATGTAAAGCTACAAAAGTTTTTAAAACACGCAAACAGTAAAGAGTCTTTACATCAAGTTATAAAGAAAGTAGCTTTTGATTTTAAGTTACAGGGAGCTTATGCTCTTCATTTAATATGGAACCAAGAAAGAACTGAGATAGCAGAAGTATATCATGTGCCTGTAGAAAGAGTTAGAGCGGGGGTTCCCAACGAGTTAGGTCAGGTAGATACCTTTTTTATTAGTTCTAATTGGGCTAATGAAAGAGAAAACCCACCACACGCTATAGCAGCCTTTAATAATAACGATAGGACTTCAGCTAGTCAATTGCTTTACTCAGGGCTTTACAGTCCTAATATGGATATATACCACACTCCTGACTATAACTGTCAAAACTGGGCTTTAGTAGACCAAAAAGTAGCTGAGTTCCATCTTAACAACATAAGTAACTCATTTTCAGGTAGTTACCTATTTAGCTTTAATAATGGAACGCCTACACAAGAAGAGCGTTTTCAAATAGAACAAAGTATAAAAGACAAATTTACAGGTAGTCAGGCTGCAGGACGCTTTGTACTTTGTTTCTCAGAAGACCGAAACCGCGCTCCTGAAATTACTCCCTTAAATACTGCAGATTTAGATAAACAATATTTAGCACTTCAAGAGTTGTTAGTTCAAAATATTTGCTCAGGTCATAGAGTAACCTCTAAAACCCTAATGGGGATTGATACTTCTAACGGATTCTCGTCAAATGCAGATGAGTTAGTAAATGCCTCTAATTTCTATCAAAATTCAGTCGTAAGACCATTTCAGCTAAATATCCTAAATACTTTACAGACTATTTTTTCTGTAAACAATATGGAGTTAGAGGTAGACTTTGTTCAATTAAAACCTATTACAGTACAATTTGACTCTAAAACTATTAGAGAAGTTATGACACGCGATGAGGTGAGAATGGATGTCGGATTAAGTCCGCTATTAAAGGATGAAGAGACTGTCGCAGAGGAAGCGGAAGATTTCAGCAAAGTAGGTATGATAGATGGTAAACCTGTATTCAACACTATAAGCGAAGCAGAGGCTCATGCAGCGACTTTAGGATGCAAGGGCTACCATGAACACGAATACAAGGGGAAAGTCGCTTACATGGCTTGTAAAGACCATACAGAAGCAACTGAGCTTTCTAAGTTTGAAAAAACAGAATTAGAAAATTTTATATATGAATTCGGGGAGGATGAGCCTACAGACTGGATTTTAGTAGATGAAGAGGATTCTACAGGTGAGCATGAAGATTTTGATTTTGAAGAGGTTTTAAATAATATAGTAGCTGACAAATTGAATCTAGCCTCTACTGGTACTGCTAGACCAAATTCTAAAAGTAGTCAAGACGGGGTAAATGCTTCTTATAGTGATTATTATAAAGTTCGCTATAGATATACGCAAGACACTTCTTTAAGTCAAAAGGGAGAAACTAGAGAATTTTGCAAAATTATGTCGCAAGCAGACAAGAGGTATCGTAAGGAAGACATAGTACAAATGGAATATTTAGAAGTTAATAAAGGGTGGGGTCCTAAAGGAAATAGTGAAACTTATTCTATATGGCTAAATGATTGTAAAAATCACGAATTTTATAAAGGGGGCGGGAACTGCCACCACTACTGGGAACGACTAATTTTTAGAAGTTCTTTAAGAAACGCTAAAAAGAATATTTCTGATAGACAAATCATAGACGCTGCAGTAGCAGAGTCAGAAGGTTTTACACTAGAAAGAGAGGACTCTAAGGTAGCAAAAGCTCCTAAGACAATGCCTAATGAAGGATTCATAAATAAATAAATAAAAATGTCTTATATATTATTCATATCAGAACAACGCTTAAAAGACTCTACTGCAATAGGGCTTAATGTCGACCCATCTTTGTTACTCCCTTATGTACGCCAAAGTCAAAAGCTCTATTGCGAGCCAAAAATTGGCAGTCAGTTAAATTTAAAATTAAAAAACGAAATAGTAGCGGGTACATTATCGGGAGCTTATAAAACTTTAGTAGACGATTATATTTCTGACATGCTTGTAAATTGGGCGTTTTTTCATGCCGTACCATTTTTGCGTTTTCGTGTTGAGGGGGGGAATATTTTTTCTAAGACTTCTGAGACAGGAACGCCTTTAAGTACGGAAGAGGCGCAAAGTTTAAGGGAAGAAATTTCTAATACAGCTCAATATTATACAGAAAGAATGATTGAATATATAACTAACAATTTAAGTAGTTTTCCAGAGTATTCTCAAAATACAGGGGCAGATGTAACTCCTGATAGAAACGCTTACTATAATGGTATGAATTTAGAAAGACCTAGTAGACAGGGAACTAAGTTAACTCTTAGAAACTTTTTGACTTCTGACCTAACATAATGAAAAAACACTATAAACCTAAAATAATAAATATAACTAAGCTAAAATCCTACTTGGATAAAAAGCCTAATATAAATAAAAATGACAGACTTAAAAGACACAATACAAGTAGGGCTAGCTAATGGAGTAGGTATTGGATTCAGTATAACTGATTGTAACGAATACCTTACTTTAATTTCACTAATACTAGCAATAGGATTTACAATTTATAAGTTTGTAAAATTTGAAAAAAAAAAATAGTAACATAAATCTTTTATTGATTAGAGATACATTTACTGATAATTCTACTATCGGCGAGCTGTTTTTAAATGGTGAAAGGATGTGCGACACTTTAGAAAACCCTTATTTAAATAATGAAAGAAATATATCTTGTATTCCTGAAGGTGCTTACAAGGTTAGATTAAGATTAGCAAGAGAATCAGCTACTAGAGATTACTTGCACCTTTTAGTTCAAGATGTACCAAACCGAGATTATATTTTATTTCATAGGGGCAATTCAGCGAAAGATACAAGTGGATGTATTCTAGTGGGAATGGGAAGTCAACAGGACTTTGTTCAAAATTCTACTTTAGCAATGGATTTGCTTATAAAAGAAATTATAAATTTGGGGGGAACAAATATTAATTTAATAATCAAAAATAAATAATTATGAAACAGTATATTATCACAAAGCTACTAACTTCTAAAAAAGTATGGTTAGGTATAAGCTCTATTGTTATTCCTTTTATAGCAAATGCTTTAGGGGCTGACGAGGAAGCAGTATCTAAAATCTGGTGGAGTTTATTAGCAATGCTAGGCGGACAATCATTTGCAGATTTTGGGAAGTCTAACAAATAGATTTAGATTAAAACCACATGAAATTGTGGCACTAGAAAAAATAAGGCAAACTGAGACTAGAAATATTCTAGTTATCGGAGACTTGCACGAGCCATTTTGTTTAGATGGATATTTAGATTTTTGTATTGAGCAATACGATACATATAATTGCAATCAAGTAATATTTATAGGTGATATTTTAGATTCTCACGCCATGTCTTATCATGAGTCCGACCCGAACGGGGATTCAGCGGGACTTGAGCTAGAAAAAACTATTGTTAAAGTTTCAGAGTGGTATAAGGCATTTCCTGTAGCGGATGTATGTATAGGAAATCATGATAGATTAGCTTCCCGTAAGTCATTTTCTGGGGGAGTCCCTAGTCAGTGGATAAGGTCTTATAATGAAGTACTAGAAACTCCGAGTTGGAACTGGGTAGAATCAGTAATTTATGACGATGTACTTTTTGAGCATGGAGAAGGGGGGCAAGCACAAGCCAAAGCAAAAAACAACCTGATGTCAAGCGTATGCGGTCATACACATACAGAAGCGTATTGTAAATGGTTTGTTGGCAAGAGATTTAAAGTATTCGGTATGCAAGTAGGCTGTGGGGTAAATGCAGACACTTACGCTGCAGCATACGCAAAGAACTTTAAAAAACAAGCTATAGGATGTTCTGTAGTGCTTAATAATGGCACACTACCAATAAACCTATTAATGCCTTTATAATGGATAAGCATCCAACAGTAAAAGTCTTTCTTATTTATATGCTTTTAATCTTAGGCATTTTATTGCTAAATTTATAGTACCCTTTTGCCCTTTAAGGCACTTTCACATCTTTTTAATAGCAATATACTAGACAGGCTACAAAGTTTGTCCTAGATATAAACACCTTTATTGTTAATAACTCTTCTAATAACTTTGTTGAAAACTAATTTATATTTATATCTTTGTACTATCAAAAGAAGTAAACGAGGAAGCATTTAAGTATTGTTTGTTTAAATTGTAATAAAAAAAACTAACAACTTTTTTTAAAGCTAAAAATGAAAAGTAGCAAACCTTAAAAGAACTCTAAAGATTAGTGAAGCACTTGTGAAATGGTAGTCAAAATATAAGTAAATGATAGTAACTATCCTCAAGAAGCGAATGTTAAAGCTAACAAACCGAAGCTAATCTTAATACTTTATTTTATGAACTATAACTAAAAACAAAACTAATTAAAACAAACTTTAAAATGTTAGAAGCTACAAATAAAAAAGAAGCAATTATATCAATTATTGATGTACTTACTAATCGACCACTATGGATAAACAAATGCACTAGCGACTTATTTGCGGTTATGGACACGCTTTCAGTAAAAACTGCAGAAGTGCTACTTCATCAAATTAGATTTGAGCAAGTTAAGAATTTATTTATTGAATTAAAAAAAGAGTATTATAATTCAATTGACTGGGGTTCTAAATTTTAATAATATGAAAACTGAATTAAAATGTGAAGACTACTACTTTTATCCTAATGGAGAATACAAAACATTTTCTAAATGGGATAGTCAGCTTTATAGTTTCGATAATGACTGCAGCCAAATAAGTACGGCGATTCGGATATTTGGAACTCAGAAACAAATAGACGCAGCCTTTGAAGATATATGTACTTTGACAAAACTTAATTTAGATGAGTGTTATACTTATGAAATAGAAAAAAAAGGTTCGTTTCATTATAATAAAGAACACAATAAAATTATTGCTAAAAAGCTAAAGCAATATAAAGAGGCGTATAAAATAAATAAAAAAGCTATAATCTTAAATTTAAAATAATAAGCATGAAGAAAGAAAAAATTAAAGAAGCATATATTAAATATGGCTTAGAAAAGGAAGATGTATTCAAACACCAACACTATATTATAATCACTAGAAGTGGTTTAGAAAAAATACAAGCTATAGAAAAAATACATTTAGACTATGAAATAATAAAATGCGAAAAGGATTTCTGTGTTATAAAGGCTTATGCTACAAAAGGAAGTGAAACAGTGCAAACTTTCGGGTCTGCTTTAAAAGGAGATTTTAAAAATGGAAATACTAATTCGTGGTATGTCGTAGAAATGTCAGAAAAAAGAGCTATGAGTAGAGCTATACTAAAAATATGTGGACTCTATGAATTAGGAATATTTGGGGAAGATGAGTCCGAAAGTTTTAAAATAAGTAACAAATAAATAAGGTGAGGGAGAAAATGCTGATTACTCAGAACTGTTTTCTAATAACAGGTTTTCTCCCTTCTTTTTTAAATTAATAATTAAATAAATAAAAAAATGAATGTAATTGGAAAACTAACAAAAAAACTAGATATTGAAAGTGGTATCAGTAAATCAGGTAAAGAATGGAATAAACAGTCAGTAATTGTAGAGCAAACTGGTAACGACTATAATAAAGAAGTTGTAATAAGTTTCTTTGGAGACAAGATTAAAAGTATTAGAGATATTGAAGAAGGCTCTGAAGTTAATGTGTCAATTAACTTATCTTCAAGAGAATTTAATGGAAAATACTATCATAATATAGATGGTTGGTTTATGGCTAAAATAGGTGAAGAAACTGTTGGAAATAAGTTTGTAACTACTGATGAAGATATGCCGTTCTAATGATAGAAAAAGATAACTTTAGATACATCTGTGAACTTACTACAAGAGCTTTAGGGTTTACAATAGATGACCTTGCTTTAAAAAGCAGGAAGCAGCCACTACATATAGCAAGAGCGGTAGCGGCTTATATAGGCAGAACTGAAGAACTTATACATCCAAAGATAATTGCTAAAGCATTTAAAAGACATAGAACTTCGATTAATCATTATGAAAAGAGTCATAAAGCTAACTATGCAAATTGTGAAGCCTATAGGAATGCTTTTACTAAAGTCTATAAAGCCTATAAAAATTTAGATGGTGATATGCAAATATTTTTAGATGGTGATTATATGAAAAAATATTTACTTAAAAAAGGAGTCGAGGAATCTAAAGCTCCTGTACATTCTCAAGTATTATTAGAAGTTAATAGTGGTCAAGTTAAATGTAAAATAAAAACTTCTTACTTTGACTTTAGTAATCAATTAGAAATTATTAAGTTTGTTTTGAAAAATTATCATTATACAATTAAAATAATCTAATGCAAAAACCAAATTACTATGCTCATATTCCTGCAGAGATTAGATATAGTAAAAAGCTAACACCAAATGCTAAACTTCTTTATGCAGAAATAACAGCATTATGTAATATGAATGGTAAATGCACAGCGTCTACTCAATACTTTTGCAAACTCTATGAAGTTAGTAGGGGGGCAGTTCAAAATTGGCTTAAAATGTTAGAAGATAATGGCTATATAAATCGAACTGTTATATATAAACAAGGTACTAAAGAAATAATGCACAGGTACATTAAACTAAAAGACAAGGGTAGTATAAATATAAGTACAGATAATACTAATATAAATATAACTAATACTAATCTTACAGATAGTAATAAAAAGGCGCGCTTTAAAAAACCTAATTTAGATGAAGTTAAAAATTATTGTATCTTAAGAAAAAATACTATAGATGCAGAATCATTTATTGCTTTTTATGAATCTAAGGGATGGATGGTTGGAAGTAATAAAATGAAAAATTGGAAACAATCTATTATAACTTGGGAAAATAGAGAAAAGAATAAACCAAAAACAATGTCTAAAATAGATATGCAATTAAATGAATACTTAAAAGGTAAAGAATATTTATGAAACCATTAAAACAAGAAAATTTAAAAGAACTTACTGAAAAGGTTTATGATTTACTAAACACAACTAAAGTAGAAATAGGTCATAACACCGATGGCAAAACTTTAGCGTCACTTAGTAAAATATTTGCAACAGATTTAATTCAAGAAAAAAGATTTGGAAATATGACCTTTAATCAAATACAAGATGCTTTTAGACTGGGTGTAAGGTTCGATAAAGATGAGCCTTTTTTAAATATAAGAACTTTTTATAGATGGGCTTACGCTCATAAGAAAGTAATTGATAACGCGTGGTATGAAGTTCACACTTTAGGAAAAACAAAAGAAAATACTTTATATTATCAAGAACAAATAAAACTATTAAAATGAAACTATACAATTCTAATAAATGTAACTCTTTTGAAATGATGTTTGGCTTCAAACAGCCTTCACATTATAAAATTATAAATCGTAATAAAGATAGGAGAACAAAAGAATATGGTAACCAGAGAAAATATGAAAACAATAAAAATAAAATCGTCAGAAGTAAAGAGTCAATCTGATGCTATCTTATGGCACTTAAAGACCTATGGCAATATTACAAGCTATGAAGCTATAAAAGAATATGGAGCTACAAGGTTAGCTGCTATTATTTGCAACCATAGAAAAGCAGGATATAATATTGATAGCGTTCCTTTAGTTAAAAAAACTAGATTCGGTAGAAATACTACAATATCTAAATATATATATGTAGTGCCACCTCAACAATTTATACAAAAGAATTTATGGTAAAATCAATAAGTAAACTCAAAAAAGAATTAGATAAATGGTTTAGTCTTTTTATTCGTTTAAGGGATGCAACTGATGAAGGTCTAGTACAATGCTTTACTTGTGGATGTGTAAAGCCGTACAATAAAGGGATGCAATGCGGACATTTTCAAAGTAGAAAACACTTAGCCACAAGGTGGGATGAAGAAAACTGTCAAGTCCAATGTGTAGGCTGTAATATGTTCAAAGCAGGAGAACAATATAAATTTTCTTTAAATTTAGATGCAAAGTATGGGGAAGGAACTTCTGAAGAATTAGAGCGTATTGCTAGAAAAACCTTAAAGACTCAAAGTTATTGGTATGAGTCGGAGGTGAGTTATTATAAAGACCTTGTTGAAAAGTTAAAAAAAGACAAAGGCATAGAGTAACCTTTTATTTTAGCTTTGCGTATGCATGAAACAATTTACGCAAATGATAATCACAAACAAGCTATAGAAACTTATTTATTAATGTGTAAAGAGTTTGTAAAAGAAACAAGCACAAAAACAAAATACAATAATTATTTAGAAGTTATAGATTTGGTTTTGGAATATCATAATAATTATGGCTCAGGAGTCAAAGAAAATAATTTTTGGGACTGGCTAATGATAATACCGATTAATGTATCAGTAGCAACAAATGGTTATTTTGCAGCTTTAGAAACAAAAAGCAATTCAGCAATAATAAGAGCATATAAAGTCGTACTAGATGAAATGTTACAAGAGACTGTTAATAGTATAGATGAAATAAAACCTGAAGATGACTGAGATATATATAGAAATATCAAAGCTAACAGATAAATTTCGTTCTATGGCTTATGGTCTTTATTCAAAAACACAATCTTTAGATAAGAACAAAGTAAATGAAGCCGTACAAGAACTAATGTTATATTTTCTGCAAATGAATCCTGAGACTTTAAAAAAGATTTATGACAAAGATGGTATAGATGGTATTACTCGTTATGGGTCAGTAGCCCTAAGAAGAGCTTTAACAAGTACAAGAAGTAATTTTTATTATAAGTATGAAAAATATTATACCCGTATTGACGCTTCTAGTTATAATTGTAGTGTCACTTTTAGTAATGACGATGTGGCTCATAATATTGCTAATAATAAAAATATTGCAAACCTTCCTAATGAAAAAATAGACAATACAAAATTAAAAAACTTAGAGCTAATAGATAAAGAGTTAGATAAATTATTATGGTATGATAGAGAGTTGTTCAAACTTTATTACTACGAGGGCAATACACTAGATTCACTAGCTTCGAAGACTCGAATAAGTAGAAACAGTATTTTTACAACAATAGACAAAGTAAGAAAAATTCTTAAAAAAAAGTTAAATGAATAAGTTTTTCGTACCTTCAGAAGTCTACGAAGATAGAATAGCTATTTGTAAAGGATGTATTTATTATTCTAGTGTATTAGGTAACTGTAAGGTCTGTAAATGCTTTATGAAAGTAAAAGCAAGAATAGCCCCCATGTCTTGTCCTAAAAAGTTTTGGGTAAAAACAACTGAAGTAGAAACTCCAGAAGATTTACCACAAGAAATAATAGACGAGATTTTAAATATGTGGGATGATTTAAAAACTGGAGTAGCAAAAGATATAAATACAAAAGCAAAAATGATAGATACTTATAATACTATTTACATGACCAATTATAATACTAACACTAATTGCGGCTCCTGTATATCTACTTGCTATGATGGAATAAAAAAACTATATAATAAATACAATGGATAAAAGAA
>TARA_R110000787_G_scaffold87151_1_pt1 | contig 11964 bp, 11 predicted proteins | sample TARA_R110000787 | Tara Oceans TARA_R110000787 (sample SAMEA4397920) | marine metagenome | biome: Polar Biome; feature: [DCM] deep chlorophyll maximum layer (ENVO:01000326); material: water (ENVO:00002006), including particulate matter (ENVO:01000060) such as... | depth 35 m
TTTAGATACTAAAAATCCTACAATAGTAGTTTGCACTAGTGTTATAGATTTTCTATTATTAAAATCAACAAAAGCTTCATAATCATCTTCTACTCTTACGGAGATATTATCATTAGATAATACTATAGCATTAGCTAAATTATTGACTGAATTTACTAAGTCATTAATATTTCCAGTAAAAGCTGCACCATTGATTTCACTAATACTAAGTAAAGAAACATGAATAGAATTGGTACCTGAGTTATTAAAATTAGTGCTATCACTAATTAATATAGAAGCAGGAAAACTGCTGTCAGGATTTACTTTTATAACGATATTAGATGGAAATAAATATAATATATTATCTGCTTCATCTAATAATATTAAACTTCCTGTGTCTGATTTTTGTATTTTCATTTTATTTACATAGATTGCAAATTTCAACTAATCTTGAAATTTTATTGAATATCAAGTCTTTTTTTATTATATCTTCTTCTTCTACTTTAGTCAATAGGTATTCATAACCATATATCAATACCCAAAGACATTTTGAAGTTACTGGCAACATATTCCCAAAATAAATTTGATGTTGCATTTCTTTTTTAACTCTGTTTATAAAAATTTGTTTTTTGTTCATTACCTAATTTTTATAATGTCATTAAATGTTCCTATATTATAACCTGTTGCAACTGTTATAAAATCACAATTCTCACAAACTGTAGTTGTTTCATACAACTTATTAAAAATAATATTAGCAGTAGTAAAATCTTCTAAGGTAAGAGCTACTTTTATAGCTTCTATCTTAGTCAGAATTTCTGTTGATTTTAAACAAGCTACACAATCACAATCAAAAATATCTATTTCAGACTCTAAAGAATCTAAAAATGCTTTATATAATACACCTAAATTAGTTGCCACTCCTAGTTCATAAGAGTTGTTTAAAGGTGTTAGTAAAGGATTAAAGTCTACTACTTGGTTATCAAATAATTGTACATAAAAAATACCATCTAAAGCTGTAAGTCCTAGAAATGCTGCTGTAATAGTAATATCTTCTGTTGCATTTTCTTGAATTAAACTTTGGATATCTACACTAGTAGTTAATTTCTTATAAGTGTCGTGATACCACACTAACCCAAACTCATATATTGTAGCAGGAGATGTAGGTGTTGCTTTAAGTCTTAAAGTATTATTTTCTACATAGAATTCTGTAATCATAACTTTATAGTAAAAAAGGGAGGAATTAACCTCCCTTATAATGAAAAATGAATAAACCAAATATATTATTTACTCTTACTCAGAAATACCATCTAAAATTGTACTAGAAGGTGCTGCTTCAACTCCTGAAGCTCCATCTGTACTTGCTGTAACATCATCAGCTAAGGGGTCAAGTCCTTGCCCTGCTACGATAGCATCAATGATAGCAATAAAAGAATTTCTTGCTGCTGTGTTAGCTGTAGGGAAAGCTACAGTCACACTTTGTCTATTAGGAGTATATTCTTGAGTTAATGAGTAGAATTTTAAATCATAAAATAAATCAACTAAGTCATACTTAAGAGATTTCTCTACTAATGCTACTGTGTCATTTTTTTGTAATCCTGTGATAGAGCTTACTCTATAAGCAGAACCTTGATGACCACCTGCATGATATTCTCTTTGATATAAATCATACCCTGAGCCCATTTCATAAGCTAATTCTTGTGTGATAGTAACATCTTTGTCACAAGAAAATCCATCAGCTAAAGCTACTTTAACATCAGTTTGTCGAGTTAAAAAGTAGTTTAAATTAATACCATTAAAACTAGCTTCTGCTATAGCACTTACTTCAACTGTTAAGTATGAATAAAATCTTTCAGCAACTGTATCTACAGTTCTGTTGAATTTTGCTAATACTAACAAATCTGCATAAACTGTAATTACTTCATTTGCAGAATAATTTTTAGATAAAACACCACCTGCTGCAACATCAGTAATCAATGTAGCTGCTGTCATCACTGCTTTCGCAGTAAGTAATTTGTCAGTGTCAGCATTAATAGATTGAACCATCAAAGAAGTTACTTCATTAGTGTCTCCACTAAAGCAAGTAAAACAATCATCACAACATCCTGTTTTTACATTGTAAATCTTAGTATATTGATTAAAACCAATACTTCTATAAATCTGACCATTTTCAAATTGAAACTTAAGCATAAATGCTTTGTCACAATTAGCTTGTGTTCCAGGATTAATCTTTAAAATCTTATTTCTACCTTCGCTGTAAGATTGAAAAGTGTAACCTGAAATGTTTTTTGATTGAATAGCTAAACCAGGACTCTTGCGAATATCAGGAATAATTCCTCCTGTAGGAGTGCCTACTCCAATAGCTACATAAAAATCTCTAATCTTATCTAAATTTGAAGTTGTTGCATCAACAGACTTATTAGTAGACCCATCAAAAACAGCTACTTGCCCTTCTCCCAAACCAGAAATATCTTGGTTTTTTGCATAAATTGTCGTTCCTGCTTTAACAGGCAAGACTTTGTTAATATCGTTAATTCGTGACATTATTCGTATTTTTAATTATGAATTCAACACATTAAGGTTAGTCCTTAGCATGTCAGTTTGTAAATTAGTACTACTTAAGTTTTGAGAAGCTAATAATACAGCTAAATCAACAATGTACTTATGAGTACTATCTATTAATAAACAATCTTGAGTTCCTGTTAAAACTATGCTATCAAGTTTTGTATAAGTTCCTCCTCTATAATCTCCAGCGTTGTGAAGATATGGATGTTTTTTTATAAAAGTAACATCTAATGAATCAACTACGAAGTCCTCTATATAAGGTTTTATTCCATTTTGGTCAAAAGTGATGTTTAATTCTCTCCATTCAAATGAAGATTTGTTAAAACTATTACCTTGGAAAACATCATCATGTTGCCTTACAGTAGGTGTAATAGAAATACTAGAGCAGGCTCCTTTAGAACACAAAGCTTCTGACTTGACATAAAACCAATAAGAATCAGGAATTAAAAAGTATTCTCCATCTTTAGTGAATCTTAAAGTTGTTACTAAAGTTCTTATCTCTTCTATATTTCTAGTTCCTTTTTCAAAACCCTTAAAGTTTACATCAGATTTTCTAGGAAAAGCTACATTCTCTACAAACAACTCTAAAGCTAAATTTAATAAATGGTCTATCTCTGGTATAATAAAGTTTCTATTACCATTAGAATCAAGTTTATTAATCTTAGCTTTAAAATCGTAATGCATTTCTTTTACATTCATGGTATTTTAATTTTTGATAGCTTTTTTAATTTGCAAACTTAATGGTTGATTAATGTCTTGCATTAAAAACCTAGAAGTTTCTACTACATTGATGCCAAGTAAAGTTTCAAAATAATGAATACCACCTTCTTTTTTTCTTAATACATTATGATATAAAGCTTCCTCTACCATTGCATTAGTTAGCAAAAATGCTTTGTCTTCTGAGCTTTGTTTAAAGAAATCTACTACTTCTTTAGTTTTAGCTTCAATTAACTCATCTACTGTTATATCTACTGCATCATTGGATAAACCTTTAGTCATTCTTCCTCCAATTAATAAACAAAGTGCATCTTTAAGAACTCTACTAGAATTCATAGCTGACTTAATAGCTGAGTATTTTAATTTTACTCTTGATGTCTTAGTTTCTAATTCTTCTTCTTCACTATAAATATAGTGTGTTGCTCTGGGAAATAATCCATTTTTATAGTCTGCTAATGAATTAGCTACAATAGAACTTCCTTTACATATTCTATATTTAATAAAATCTAATGGTGTAGTTGTTTCATATACTACAGGAATATCTTTTAAAACTACTGTTGCTGTTTTAGAATCCCAAAATTCATGTGGAGATCCATTCTTAAAATGGAGAGATAAGTTCCTGTTCAATTTAACACCATACTCTTCTATCTCTTCACTTGTCATATCTACAGCATATTGCATAGACTTAGAATCTATCAAAGCTGTAAAACTAGTGTCATTAGTGATGCTAGTATTAGAATCTAATCCATGCCATCTACTCTTATCTATTGGTTTAATTGTTATTAACATTTTTCATTTTTAGTTTAAATTAGTAAAGAGGACTAAGTCCTCTTTACTTTAATATACACTTCTTATTGTCTTTCTAAAATCAATTCTCCACACTTAGAGATATCTTCAATGTGAACACCTTTATGGTCACTTACATGCATTTCATAGAATTCTCCACCATGAGCAGCTTCTTGATTAACTTTAGGTCCGTAAGGAGTTACACCACCATTAACATACCAGAATTTGTAAGCATCTTTTTTACTTACCATTTGAATGTTATTTTTGGATCCATCACTACTTCCTAAGTCTAAGAAAGTAAATCTCATAGACTCTACAGGGTAACCTGTGATAGGGTCAATCTGAGTGTTCAAACTTCTATCATCATACAATGGATTATGTCTTAAAGTTAATGTTGCACCATTAGCCATTTTATATTCTGTGTATTGGTGTCCAATACTCAAAGCATTTTCATGATATGGAGAACTTACTTTTTTAGTAGTGACTTCAATGTTTTTCAAGAAACCATTACCATTTACCCATTCTTGTACTACTCTGTTAAATTCTAACATACCATACTCACCAGTCCAAGCTTCAATTTGTCTTCCTTTACCTGGAGCTACTCTTGAGTAAAAGATGTCCATTAAGAATTCTTCAATTAACTTAGCACTTAAGTTAGAGTATTTGTGTGTGTGAGAATCTTCTAATTGCTCTTGAATTCCAGGAAAACTTCTTACATCTCTTCCTGTAGAACCTGCAATATTATCAGATTTTCTATTGTACCAACAAGCTATTTCTAACTCTTTGTACCACTGTTGCCAAAATTCAACTTCAGCGTAATTAAACCAACTCTTAGACATTTTACCTTTAGAATTCTGAATAGCAACTGCTAACACTTCTTCAGCAGCATAATCAGTCATCTCATAACTCTTTCTGAATTTACCTAATCTGTTGCGAAAAGCAATTCCATCAGAAAACTGTACACTACCACCTTGAGTAGCTCCTTCTTCATAAGTAGAGAATAATTTAATCCACTGAGAGTTAGGTGTAAAATAAACAGCAGGAATTCCTAATTGTCTATCATTAGTGACTAATTGCAATGTGTAAATCCAAGAATTTCCTTGTCTAACTGGATTACCAGTAATACGAGATTGAAATTTCTTACTTCCTGTAGCAGGACTCATTACATCTCCTGGTTTCCAATCATTGCCATCATAAGCAATTTTAAAAGTCATGTTATAACTACCATAAGTAGTTGAAACAGGATTTGGATTTTTCATTACTACAGCAGGCTTACGTGTAGCACCTCTCATACTCCATTCCCATTCTAATCCTGAAATTTCACGAGTTCCTCCTTTTGTATTCTGCATTAAAGCAGTAAAAGGATTGTCAGCATAAATCTGAGAACTAAAAATTTGATTCATAACTTCTTGAAACACAACAGGCTTAGCTTTAAGTGAAGCCCCTAAATGGTTGTGTTCAGTCATGTTACTGTGCCATTCTTGTTGTTTAATGGCTAACTTACTGATATTAGTATTCATATGTTTGTCGATTTATTAAAATAGCTCTCTAATAGGGACTATTTTTCTTCTATTAATTTTTTTAGTTATTGTTTCTTTTCCTTTAGTTACAAATTGCTTACTCAACTTTGAAATATCAAAATCTTCTTTAGCTAAAGCTGCTAGTATTGCCAGTTTTTTAGGGTCTTCAAAAGCTGCTAACACATCTCTATGTACTCTAGGCATGCTTCTTCCTGAATCATCTGGAATTGGTTTAGTAATATACTCATCCAATTCTTTTGCTACTTTAGAACTTAACTTTAAACCTCCTAGATTCTTACTGTCTAACACACTTCTTACTTCAGTGTGAAATTTTTGAGTAGCAACTTTTCTTTCTTCATTAGCTGCTCTAGATTCTTTAGCTTTTGATTCATGAACTTTACTTTGTTTTACTTTCCACTTATCAAATCTTTTATTAGCTACTCCAGTTAATTTACCATTATCTTCTAATGCTTTTAATTGAATTTCTATTTCATCATCTTCGTACCCTGCTGCAATTAAATCTTTCTTTAAAAAAGACCTAGCTTTATCTTCAGGTAAAGTATCTGATTTCAAGTAGTCAATTTCATCTTCTCTCATAGAAGACATAAACTCTTTTAAACTTCCACCATTCTTAATAACATATTCATTAAGTTGTCTTAATTCATTAGGTAATCCTTTAATCATTTTATTAAGAGACTCCTGAGTTTTAATTTCAAGAATTTCTTCTAGTAAATCTCCTTCTTCTTCTTCAGTTAAAGTAGATATATCAATAGGATTTCCTTCTTCATCTTGTAAATCTTCTAAGTAACCTAGTTTGCTAAGTTTACTGTAAAAAGGGTTTACAATTTTTTCAGGTTCTTCTTCTTTTTCTACTACAGATTCTTCTACCTTAGAAACATCTTCTTCATCTTCAAAATCAAAGAAGTCATCATCTGAGATTTCTTTAGTTTCTTTAGTTTCTTTTTCAACTTCTTCTACAACAGGTTCAGTTTCTTCTTCACCAAAAAAGTTGTCCCCTATTAAAATTTCATCAAATTCTTCCATGATACTTTTGGTTTATTTTTGTAAAGCTACACACAGTAAAATTGTATTACAAATATGTAGCTTTTCAGATATATAAGTTAATTATTAATTCTTGTCACTTTTATTTGAATTCTTAATGTCATTGTTTACTTTTTTCTTTTCAAGAGCTAGTTTTTCTTTAGCTATACCCACTTTTTGTTGTTCTAAGTCTATCTTAGCAATTTTAGCAGCTATCTCTACATAATCATTAACTCCATCTTTATCCCCATCTGCATCAGGGTTAAAAGAAGCACTAACCATGGCTCCTCTGACTATCTCAGTTTTTCTTTTCTCTTCTTCTGAATGAGTAATCAAGTCTTTAGACCTTTGATGCTCTTTGTCTTTTCCTTGCTCTATCTTCTCTAGTTCTTCCATTCTTCCTTTCTGAATTTGAGCTTGTCTATCTTCTTCTACTTTAAGTCTTTCTTTTTCAGCAACTTTAAGAATCTCTTTAGCTTCAGGTAAACTTTCTACTTCAAATACTGCAATTACATCACTTAATTCTGCTTTTTGATTTTGCATAGCAGCTAGTGCCAAACTAGACAATGTTGCTCTGACTTCATCTACTTTTGCATTGTCAGTTATAAATACTCCTAACTTTTGAAAAGATAAAAACTCTCCATCAAATGAAAACATTTGTATCCCCATATCATCAGTAATGTAAGACAATTTGTTTTCAGTATTTTCTCTATAAGTAATTTTAGCTCTTTCTAGTAAACCTTGTAAAACTTGTCTTTTAAACTCATTATGAAGATTGAAGTAAGGCTCGAGAATTTGAGAACTTTGCATCAAAGATTGCTTCGTATTACTTACAGCTTCATTAGCACTAATTTGACCTTCTACTTGTTCTGTGATACCAACACTAGCTCCTGCTTCTCTTTTAATATTCTGCAATAACATGATATACTTTTGTATATCAGATATCAAAGACATGTCAATTACTTTAGCAGCAGTGTTTATGTCATTATAACCATTACCTTCCTCATTAGGATTAATCAAAGCAAAAGGACTATTCTCAAAATAGTTCATAAACTTCTCTGTATTAATACCTTTAGAAGTAGGTACCATACCAATGTTTAGTAATAATTTTTTACCTTTATCAGAATTAATTAATCTTTTCAACTTAGTTTTAACAATATTGTAAAATACTTGAGGTCCTGACAATCTATCCATTAAAGCAACAGAGTCTCCTCCAACAGCATCATACAATACTCCTTTATAAGGCATTTTATCATTGTAGACATCTTCAGGGTCAAAGCTTTGCCCTTCAAAAGGTCTCATTCTTTTATAAATTGGTTCAGATAAATTAATTATCCAGGCTTCATAAGTTTCAGGAATATATAAGTTTTCTGCTTCTACATCTCCTGCTTCTTGGTCAATAACATAAGATTCATCTTCTATAGAGATATCAGGTGTCCCATCTTCGTCAATATTAGTAACTACTACAAGTTTTCTAACTCCTTTCCAAAGACAATGTTCTACACAAATTCCATAGCTACTATCTTCATCTGCTAACTTAGAAAAATCTAAGTTTAATTCAGAACTATGAGTAAGTACATTAAATTCATATATGTTTTCAATTTCTTTTTTAGTTAATTCATTCCCGAACTCAGTTAATATTTTAGACGGAGACCAATAATACTTGCATACTATTCTCTCAGAATCTTCAATAAAACCTGATTCTACAGGAGCAAATCTTATTCTTTCAGGTTTTATAGGTACAAAGCAAGGATGCCCTCCTGACTCTCCAATGTAACCACTCTCAATACCTGTTAATAAACCATATAGAAATGCTTTATTAAATTTATTTTGTAATTTATCTTTTTTTCTTAAGTAAGCCAAGATATGATTACCTGCTACTTCAGCTATATCTTGATGGTCTCTCTCCATATACCTCTTAACTTTCATTGGAGTTTGAGCTTCCACTTCTTGTTGAATCTTAGATGTGATTTCTTGAGCTTCTTCAGGAGAAAGTTCTCTCCCTTCCATTTCTTCTTTAGCTTTTAATTCAACTTGTTCTCTTATTGGCTGCATTATACTACTTATAACAGATGTTTTCATTCTATTAAAGTACTCCTCTTCTTTTCTACTAGTTGCTTCACTATTTACAGCAATTACTTTAAATGGAAAAGGTCTTTTCATTTCCATTCCTAATACAGCTTTAATTTTACCTGAAGAGATATCTTCATTCTCAATTTCTTCAAGTATTTTAATATTTACATCAGCTCCAAAAGGTTTTAAAGTACTTAAGTAATCTTCTTCATTAAGTTTGCCTTTGTAAATATTATAGTTTTTTCTAGCTTTATCATAGAAAGTAACTGAGTTATCATTCATAGGAAATATCATATCTTCTCCTAAAGCCCTGACAGCATCAGCTTCTTTTTTATACCAAGCTTCATTTTTTCTACTCCTACTAATTATTAAGTCTGCCATTTTAATATGCTTTTTTAAAGAAGTCAGCTACATCATTTTTGTTTTCAGAAGCTACTTCGTATTGATTAAGGTCTTTTAACATTATTTCTTCTTCTTGAATTAAACACATGATTAAAGATGAGTGCATATCAAAGTTACCTGTCAAGTTAAAGTTAATAAGTTCTTCTAGTAATCTAGTACTATATATATGGTCTATTGTTGTAATTGGTTCTTCATTTTCATTATAATTCTCTATGTGAATTAGCCAAGATTTTACATACCTAATTCCTGCTGCTAGTAGTTTAGTATTCATATGACATCCATAAATCCTTGAAGTTTTTGAGTTTTTAACATTAGCTTTAATTACTTCATCAGGTTGAAAAGCTAAGTACTTTAATAACTTTCTTCTTCTACAAAAAGTTTTTAAAGAAGGAACTTCATTTTCAAACATAACCTTAGTATTATAAAGCATAGCAAAAGCTACCGCTATAGTATCATTCTCATCAGTATCTTCTCTTCTGCCAATCCATTCTGCAACAATGTTGTTTCTTAACCCTTTCTTAGACTGACCTTTGTAAACTACAATAGCAGCTAAAGAAGTTCCCTGGTCTTGTCTGACAGGGTCATACCCAATTTTATAAGTACCTTTAGGTAATTCATGGTCAGGATTTTCAAATAACACAACACACCCTCTTGTATCTTCAGGCTCATTAGTATAACTAAGGATTGGCTGAGGGTCTCCTGCTTTAAAGTTTAAAATAGGATGTACCACTACTTCTCCTCCTACAATATCTAATACTACAGGAATACCTTTTGAATTACCTGCTTTTCTTAGATAATTTAATCTATGGAACAATTTAGTAGTAGGATAAGTATTTCCACTAACACTAGCAAAAGCTTCTTTAGGACCAATAGGTTTTTCTTGCATTCTATCACTAATATCTCTAGAAGTAGCTCCTGCTGCAATTCTTTTCTCTCTCTCTCCTAGCTCATAAGCTAATGCCCCTTCAACATTTGAGTTACCATTTTCATCATAGAAACCTTCCATGTTTCTTGTCACAGGATGAAAAAACCCACATCTTTCTCCTTCACTATTCTCATCCCAGATATTCTGCATATCTAAAAACCCATATGCTTTCGGATTCATGTGTATTTGAGAATAATCCATAGAGGCAGTATTTAAATCTCCTGATGTACCAAAGACAGTTATTAGTCCTGAGCTAAAAGCTCCTGCTTTAACACAATCTTCAAGTGCTTTCAAAGACTTTTTTAAGTGACCTGGTTTACCAAAATCACCTGACTCTTCTACTAATATATCTAGTGCATCTTTTCCCCTACCTGCTCCTGTGTTGTCATTAAAAGATAAACAACCTATTTCTGATTTAAAACCATCTTCAATCCATATACCATCTTTCTGTTTTAAGTAGGAAGACTTAATCCAATCATTTTTATCTACAACTTTAGCTGGTAAAGCAAAAGCTGTATTATCATTTATAAAATTGATATTAGCTCTTACTTTAGTAAATAATCCATCTTCGTTAAGGTGACCCATTTTAATAGCACAAAGTAAAGTTAATTTATTTGGATGTAAATAATAATTATTACTTGCTATACCTGCATTTTTTAAACTGTAACCACTTCTTCTTTTCTTACCTACAATTAAATTCCATTGTTCTACTAAATCTTCTTTTTTAATCTTAACATCAAGATTTAAAGATAAGTATAATTTCCAAGCATCTTCTACTGTAGCCTTACCTTCATGACCTAAGATAGAAGTCATTGTACCCTTACATATCTCTCTAACCCAAAAGTATTCAAAGTCTGTATCCCAAAAATCAGGAAACCCTTCTACTTTACCATTAGTGGGGTCTTTAATATCAAACTTCATTATTGGACAATAGTTTAGGTAATTGTAATGGTCTCCTGTTATAGTACAACCTCCAACAGTATATCCATACTTTCTTTTTCTAATTTCTTCAGTCCAGAATTCTTCATACCCAGGGGAACCAGAAGGGTCTCCGCAATAATATCCATACTTAGTGAAATGGTCAGCTACCTCACTAAATACTTTACTATTAATCCACAACCCTTCTTTATTTCTAATGTCCATTAATCTTTATGTTCAAATTTAATATCTAATCTTTCTAATCTTTTACCTAAGATTTGTAGATAAACACTCATAGCTCTTTGCTGTTCATAAAGTAAATCTTTATCTTTTCTGTTTAGTACCATAAACATCTTAGTAGCCATAAATGTGTTCAACTTATTAATTTTCTCAGCTAAATCTTGAGTTTCAATAAGTAATCTTTCTTTGAATGTGTCTTTCATAAATATTATTCTTAATCTTCTAAAATATACCAATCTTCAGCTAATAAATCTTCCACAGTAGGAATCCAATAAGTTACATTTCCATCTTTATCTACTTGCACAGCTTGGTTTTTATAATGAAATCCTTTTTCTAGTTTTTTCATAACCTCTTTAACTTCATCAGGAACAGAAGTCATTGCAGGAACAATACTGACATCAATCTTAGCAGGAATTTGTTTATAAATAAACAAATACTCTTCAGACTTTGATTGTCTTGAGATTGGTTTACCTTGTTTGAAAGCTTTTAACACTTCTTCAAATTTTAGTAATTCAGTTTCTTCAACTTTTAACTCCCCTCCAACTACTTTCCAGATATGCGAAGAAGTTCCTTTAAACAATTTAGAAATTTCTTTTAAAGATAAAAATTTACCTCTATTAACTATAATATTACAATTTGGAATAATTTTAATTTTATTTTCAAATACAACAGAATAAATGCCTATCATATTTTTTTCTACTTTGATATTATAATCAAACTCATTATCGTAACCCATTTTGTTTATCTTTTTTAAAAGGTGTTGTAGTTGGTTCCCTATCTTTTTTTAACTCATTACTAAAT
>TARA_R110000787_G_scaffold18674_3_pt1 | contig 11945 bp, 10 predicted proteins | sample TARA_R110000787 | Tara Oceans TARA_R110000787 (sample SAMEA4397920) | marine metagenome | biome: Polar Biome; feature: [DCM] deep chlorophyll maximum layer (ENVO:01000326); material: water (ENVO:00002006), including particulate matter (ENVO:01000060) such as... | depth 35 m
CGCTAATCCACCTTACCGAATTGAGATTGACGGCGAAAGAAAAAATGCTATTATTAAATGGATGGATCATCAATTTTCTATTACTAATAAAGAATGCTGGTATTTATTAAATGGAAAATGCTGGTCGTCTATGACCCCTTTACGATTAAATAAATGGAAAGCGTTGGGTTGGAATATGTGCTTTATGAGAATACTAAATATTAAAAAATGGTATGGTCGCTATTACTGGATATGTTTCAGTAAAACAAAACCATCAATTATATCTTTTTAAATTGCTAATTACTCAAACTGTATCGGAATAAAATTTGAATCTAAGTATCTATTTTTAAAAGGATTACTATAATTTATAACCAAGAAGCCGTGGTTTTTATTGGTAATTTTCCTAAACATCTTTACAAACGCTTTTTTATTATCTAAATAATTATGTTCTTCAATAATACTTTCAAGATTTTTTAACGATAAAGCAAAAACAATTAATCCAGATAAGTTAGATCGTGTTTGTTTAGACAATTGGAAATTATCCTGAATAGCAAATATAGAAGATATATTTAAGTGCCTACCGTTCATTACGACCTTATCGATCATATTGTAATGACCTCGTAGGTCGCCACTAAATCCTAAATCATCAAAATAAATTAAATAATCATTAGGTTTTTTTTTATTTTCTATTTTATCTTCATATTCTTCTTTAATTAATTCATATACTTCTTCTAACACTTCCTCACTATAAGTTGAAAATAGATTTTCTGCTGGGATTTCTTTTGCTTTAATAAGATTTTTTAGTTTATTATCATTGGTAATACTTGGACTAAAGATGAACATATTTTTTCCATCGAAGTCATTTAAATAAAACTCTGGTCGAGCTAATAAATTAACTGCTATAGAAGTTTTACCGGAACGTTGCGAGGCTCCAATGATTCCAATTTTAAATGGCATGTTGAATAATTGATCACCTTTTTCTGTATAGTATTTTTCTGCACTATCCTTGCATTTTAGAATATTATATTTTTTCATTAATATATATTATATATAATATATAATATAATGAGTAGTTTTTTAGTAAATAGTACAGCTGGTCTACAAAGTTTAATCAATCAAAATACCCAAGATCTGTTAGCTAAATATAATGCGGACATTTTAAATACGGCACAAAAAGAACAAGAACAACACGAAACCAATATCCCTTTAGGATTAGAAATGATGCACTTAGGAATGAAAGATGGCAAAATCGAGAAACTCTGGGAAGGAGGAAAGGCTAAAATATTTGCTAAAATCGGCAATAAACAGCTAGCAAGTCATTTAAAAAATGGGGATAATATGTTACGAGCCATAAAAAAAGGAGGTTCAAAAGGAGCATTTGAAGAAATAAGTAGACAATTAAAATCTGGCGAAATGGATTTAGGAGATATTCCAGGTATCGCAAATATGCATAAGGCATTAACTGATAAATACGCCTCGTATGAGGAAGCAAAAGCAGACATAGGTTCTAAATTAGATAGTTTAGGATCAGAGGGACAATTACGACTTAAAAACGCTTTTGATAATGCCAGTAGAATAACTGGTGCTGGTGATGCTGGTGATTTAATAGCCGATCAGTTGCCAGAATTGACGCAAGCTGGAGTAGGTCGTGGATTAGGACAAACATTGGAACAAGCACTCCCAGATACTAAAGTCCCATTTGGAGGAACACCTACATCTATGACACAAGCAATTCAATCAGAACTACCATCAGCGGATCCTTCATCAGTATCGATAGAACGAGCATTACCAAGCGGTCGTTGGTCTGTACCTCGTAAATTAACATCAGTAGACACAAGAGAAACACGACCATCCGTATCTATTAAACCATCACAAGCATCCGCAGAAGGAGAACAACCAGATGACCCAGGAGCATCTATGAGAGTTGAAAGTAGAATTCCAGATAGGACAACAGCAAGTAAAGTTAACGAAGTACGACCAGAACCCACAGACGAGGAGTTAGATGCAGCTTCTGCACTACGACGCAACGCTAAGTTAGATGAATTGAAAACAAAAGCTACTAATTTACAAAAAGAATTAAAACAAGGACTGAAAGGAGTTAAACGACCTGTAAAATCTATGGAAGAATTACAGGCAGACTATGCTGAAGCCGTCAGAAAAATGAAAGCCGGGCCAACAAGGGAAGCAACCGGTGGTGGTATCTCACCTCGTGAGAGTGATGAAACGCCATCAGAAGCAACTCCATCAGAGTTACCATCAGCTGTGCCATCATCAGTATCGGTAGAAACTGAATCATCAGCAACCCCATTAGATTTACCGACAGCCACACGAACATTTGCGACAACATCATTAGACGGTGAGGGTGCTTGGGCAAGAGTTCAAAGTTCTTATGCTGATAGTAAATCATTATTTGGAAGAAGTTGGAAAACCGCTAAACGAGTATTATCATCTAAATACAACGAGTATCAAGAAACAGGAAGTAGTTTACGATCTTTACCTAATAGTGTTTTATCAAGTGAGGTAGAAGAAACATCAGCTGAATTAGAAGCAAAAATTAAACAATTAACCGGAAGATATACCGATACATCTTCAATCACAAGAGGAGGACAACCTAGCGGAGAAAATATTTTATCTACGATGAAGCGGAAATTTGATCGAGAGGGTCTGTATAAAACAGAATCAGAAATAACCCAAGTAGGAGAAGGACGCATAGTAGGACGACCAGAAACAGCACTACGAGCTAAACCTAAATCTTATCAACGACCTCAACCAAAATCATCTTATTTAACAGACGAAGAACAACAAGCACAAGAGAAAAACTTATCAACTGGTGGTAGAGCCAGAACTCAAGCAAGACGCAGTGCCGATGCGACTTATAAATCACGAAATGTAAATACAAAAGAACAAACAGAAAAATTAGAATCAACAAGATTAGAAACAGCGGTAGATACCCCATCATCCCTACGAGTTCCAGAAATCGAAGCTCCTATTTTAGCTCCCATAGCACAAGAAGATGAAGCCATCAGTAATACTTTTTCAAATCAGTTTGAAAGTGTTTTAGAAGATTTTTAAAAAAGATAATTTATAGAAATTAATTTATATGTATTCAATATATAGATTAAATGGGCGATCCATTAAGCGAAGCATGGAAATGGGGATCAAGTGAATTAACAAAATTAACAGCTAACGATGCGTCCGGACAGATCGGACAAGATGCTTTTATCGCTGGGATTGCTGGGAAAGCATTAACACCGGCACTAGGGGCTGGATTATCAGCTATTGGAGTTGGAGAATTAATACCAGGTGTTGATGTTGTAATGAATGGATTATTAATTGCTGGGGGATTAGCTACTGTTTTATACGGAGCATTCCATAAAGAAAAAGCACCAGTTCAACCTACAACACAAGCACCGATTAGAGTAGGCGAACAATTTGGAACATAAAAAACTTTTATATAAAAAAATAATATTTTAATTAGAAAAAATAATATCTAATTAAATTATAATATAAAAGAATGTCTAATTTTGTAAAAATACAAGCACAGCAATCAACAATCTCAGCCAGTCAGAATCTTATTGACTTTGAAATCCCTGAACATTTACAGGGAGTTGATCTATCAAAAAGTTTTATTAATATTAAGTGCCGTATTACAGAAAATGATGCGACCATCGACGGTGTGACACCCATTTATAATTATGCTTTAAAGTTTAATGGAGTTGGTGGAGCTAATGCCCCTTGTATGTTGCCCAATTCGTCCCTAGTTAGAAATTGTCATCTAACTTCAAGTAAGGTGGGACAGTTAGAATCTCTAAGACGAGCTGATTTATTTAACGCTGTAAAACATCATTATAGTAGTAATCTAGGCGATTCATTTGGCGAACAGTCATCCAGTATCGGTCAGTTGCCTTCTTGGAATCAAACCGCAGCACCAGCTGGATTAAGAAATATTTTAATTGATGGTGGTGCTATGTCTACTAATGAAGATTCAGCATTTCGAGTGAATCTAAAAGATGTTTTAGGTCTAGGTAATTCTGTACTTAATTTAAATCAGTTAGGTAGTTTACGACTTCACGTAGAAGCTAATTTAAATAAGTTTAGTCTTTTGCCTATTCCAGTGGTAACGACTGCTGGTGTAGCTACAAGTAATCATAATGAGTATTTTAAACAAACTACATTAGGAGCAACAATTCCAGTAGGATCACAGCCCACAGAAATTCAAGTAGTATTAAGAGGGGCTGCTAATGTAGATGGAGCAAATTGCTTAAATGATCGTAGTAATTGCCCCTACTGGGTCGGTCAGCTTATAAATGTTGTCGTAGCACCTGTTACTGATGCTTTACTTCAACAAACCGCTATTATTACTGCTATGGAATGGGTTGATAGTGAAGATGGACTTGTCCCCACTACAGGAACAACCGGACAAATTATCAAATTAACTCTTAATAGATCTTATTTAAATGCAGTTTCAACAGCAGCTATTACTGGTTTAGATATAGCACCCATCGTAGCAATAAACCCAGAATTAGAATATTTAGGAGCTGAAATTGTTTTAGCTACAACAGTAGCACCCCCAGTCGCCAAAGGTTTAATGTATAGAACCTTTACAACACAGGAAGATTACGCATCAGCGACTACTTCATTTCAGAATATGTATCAGCTACCAGCAAACGCAATCGCTAATTTAGTATGTTTTGATACTACAAGTTCAGCTACTGATTTTTCGAACTCGTGGGATAAAGATGTTAGTCAGTATCAGTTATTCGTAGATAATATCCCAGTTACCGACAGACCAGTAAATATAAATACTGTTACAGGAGAGGGTCGTATGCCTGACTCATTACATGGTATTATGTTAGAAAAAACTTTAAGTGAGATGGGCATCGAGTTTAAGAATTATACAGAAACTCAACTACAACCCCTTAATGCAGCTGGAACTGATATTAATAATGATATGCTTCTTACACAACCATCCAAAGGAGATTATGTCGGTGTTTTAGTTCTTCCTTCGGTGCTTCCAGCGTCTAATGGTTCTAAATTATTTCAGATTAACATTACCAAATCAGCTTCTACTGATATGAATATCGTTTTATTCCAGATGATTGAACGAGTTATTAATTTTTAAAGAATTTATAAAAAAATAATATTTTAATTAGAAAAAATAATATCTAATTAAATTATAATATAAAAGAATGTCTAATAATTTGATTTATCACATCGTAACCCCAGAGAATGACCGTTCAGGTTCAACTGCAAGTGACGGCTTCCCAGAGTTTAGCATGATTGATTTTGTAATGAACTTCCCAGATCGTAAATTAGTTAATAATTCGATTCGTCTTGTTGGTGATGTTATTGTAGGATCTACAATGACTAATAATACAGAGTTTGCTACAAACAATGTTTTTACTGATAATTTAGTAGGAGCTTCCAGTTTTATAGATAGTATACAGACTAGTGTTGATTCCGTAGGACAAATTGAAAATATTTTAGAGTACTCAAAATATGTTAAATGTAAAAATATGGTTAATACAAGTCCATCGGATTTATTTAAAGCATCGTCCATTTGCGAGTTAAAAGCACCAAATCAATCTCACGCAAAATTAGCACTAAAAGGTGTCAACGCTACAAAAGCAGACGACAACCGAACGGACAACGCAAACTTTTCAATTAAGCCGGATATTTGCCTAAATAGTATGTTTGGAGATAATGGAGATAATACCTTATCGTATAGAAAAAGTGGTCAGATTCGTATCTCAGTTCGATTAGCGAGAGCATTAGGTTCTGTGTTTGGTGGATCAGTTCCCCAGCCCGCAAAAGCCGGCCATACGGCATTTGCTGTGTCGTATAGATTACAGAATGTTCGTCTTCATTTTCAGTCTATTGTAGATGATGGTAAAGATAGTCGATTAACTATGCCAAATGTAATTAATGTAAAATCCACCATTCAGTCATCGTTTGCTAATATTAACTGTGCCGTTCCGGCTGTATGCCGAGGAGTTAGTGCTACATTTATTGAACAAAGTAAAGAAAATCACGGCCTATTAAATCCTCTTGCGTGTAATAATTTACCAGGACTAAGTAAAGTTCAGTTTATTTATAATAATACTATTAATAATTCTATGGTCAGTTATCAAATCACAGATTATCCAGAAATTTTAGAGAGATTTAAGGAAAGTATAGGATCGAGTAATCATTCGTCAGCTACTTTATTAAAAACAAAATCTAATGATGGTTTTGGCGTAGGTTTAGATTTTTCTGGACTAATCGACCTTTCCAGACAGCGTTTTAACATTCAGCTAAATAGTTCAGTTTCAAATCTCTCACCTTATACAATGAATCTATTTTTCCACGGCGTCCAATCACTATGATTGATTTAAAAAAAAATAATATTTTAATTAGAAAAAATAATATCTAATTAAATTATAATATAAAAGAATGTCTTACACATCACAAATCCAGACAAAAATATTAGATCCTCAGTTTTTCAATAATACTCAGGGCTGTGAGTTTAGATTAAACGACTTGAATGTAACCTATCTGACGAGTATGTATTTAGGTAATGTCGGAGCATACGGTACAAATGGTGATCGAGCGACTCTTAAATATAGCGATTACGGAGGTGTTAAAACTCTTGTTAAAAACATTACCTTGTATAATGGAGGAGATGTATTAGCCCAATTAAATGACGCTGGGAGTTGGGTTGCATTTAAAGGTCAGAATCAGGATAATAGTGACTTACTAAGTAAAAGTTCAAAATCACAAGGACGTGGAGCTTTACAAAATATAAATAAATATGAAGCCAAGTTTGAAGAAAGAATCGGTGGATTGACTAATCCTTATCACGATGGTATCGGAGCTACCGAAGGAGCAACTGGTACTGGTTATTTTGATATTAGAGATTTACTAAAGGAATTAAAACAGATTACAAGTTTAGATACTTCTGTATTTAAGAACCTACGATTAGTTGTAAATTGGGAGCTTGATCCGTATAAAATATCTTCTAATATAGGAACATTAACAGCTATGAAAGCTACTCGTCCTATATTGGTTGTTGATTGCATAAGTGATCCAGATATTAGAAAACAATTATTAGACAATAGTAAAGCAGTTTCATATACTTGTATCGAAAGTGATAGAGTTGTTATTGGAGCTGTTGGGCCTACTGGTGTAGATGTTAGGTCTTCATCTGTGCTAAGGGGTTTTGATAATAAAGTAGTTAATCGTATGTTACTTGTAAATCAGCCAACCGAAGCTAGTTTAGGTGTCTTAACTATGAGTGATAATGCAGGAACTTATGGGACTCAGGTCTTATACGCTGGTAAAAATAATAGTATCGCCCAATATAATTTAAAAGTCCAACTTGCTGTAAATGGAGCCAATCTTTTCAACGGTGAGGGTCTGGTAGGTTCTGCCTCACGACAAGCTATAATGACCGATACTTGGGGGGATGTTATTGCTAATTATGGTTCTAATCAAGTTGGGCTTTGTGATAATTCAACTGGGGCTATAGGAACAGTAAGCCATGGATATTTCCATGACCCAGCCAGAACACAATTCGGTGGAGATTATACTGGTTTTAAAGTAATGGACAGAGTTAAATATTTAGAATTATCTTATACCAGAACTGGTGTAGCGGTTACTAATAATCTTGTATTCAATGCCGGTGCTTCTAACCAAGCTGTTAATGTTATAGTATACGCAGAAGTTCCAAAAATGCTTATGATCCAGGGCGGAGATTATCGTATCGCATATATGTAAACAAATGGGTAAAAACTCTTTTTAATTTAAATATCTTATATTATTATATATTAATAATATGAGTAATACGAACAATTCGAATAATACGAAACCAAATGTCATACAACGAAAAAAAACGATTATATTAAAATCAAGCGATATGGATGCTAAAAAGTTTGGAACAGCTTATACGTCTTTTACAAATCCTAAAAACGGCGATTGGGAAACTATCATCGATACACCATTAGAGATTAATAACGGCGATTTATTAGAAGTACAGGGGGCTTATATTGATACAACTAAAATTAATCCTAATACAGTTAAACTTAAAGAAGCTGTTGAGATTACATGGTCTAACTTTCTGTATTTAACAAATAATCAAGATGAAAATATCGCATGGGCTAAAACCTTAAATGGAATGCAAATGACGGATAATTTACCATATGTTTTTTGTACTTATAATGTTAAAACAGATTCAGCAACTACACCGGTCGCTGGTTGGGTTGATACGTTCGAAATTGTTAGTTGGAATAAAGGCACAACTGGTTGGCAAAATTGGGGCAAAAACTTTCCACTTACAATAGAATATATAAATATTAACGGTGATACAGTAAGAAAAAATGTTGTTACTGATAAGGGGGGTTACCCACATCATAATCCTCACGATAATTCACTAGGAACCGTTCAATTAAATGTTATGATCCAGTGGGGAACAGAAGATCGTATGCGAAATATAGCACCGACAGAAGATAGAGGAGGGTTCCCTTTTACTGGATGGGCTGATGCTTCTACTTGTGAAGATCCTGGTGGTGTGACTTTTATTGCTATACCTTTTCAAACTCCACACGTAACAGCCATTCTTGATTCAGGAGTATTTGAACCAGTTTTACATCACGGAAATTTTACCATAAGTGAAGGCGAATATGATCCTACACATTTAACTGAAATTATTAATCAAAACTTTACAGAAGCAGAAAAAGATAATATATACGATAAAACCTTGCCGAGAGCTGGTGCGATTTATTCAGATCCACAATTCGTAGAAGTAGTACCAGCGACAGTACCGATAACATATGCAACTAATATTATATCTTATTCAGATGCTTTTAATGACGGTTCATTTAAAACATGGTATCAATTAAGCGGAAGAAATTCACCGACTGATACAAAAAATAATTTTGCTGGTTGGTCTATACAAATTACAACATCTACAGTAGATACTGGATCAACATTTACATATCAAACTGTAACTGAAACTATACTCGATAATGTATCCGGTGATGCTTTACACACATTTAGATTTACAAACACACCAACACCAGGTTCATATATTTTTTTATACGGTGCTATATATCCAACCAAACCTGGTGCAGGAGCTAAAATGATTATTACACCACCATCTGGATTTGATACAAATGTAACTGGTGCTTGTTTTTTACAATCAACTGAAAATTATAGACAAGTTGAAGCGGATGGATTTCCGAAGTTTTGTTTTTGTTCCGTACACGAACCGACTTTATTATTACCTAGTAATGTAATTAATTTTACAACTAATCTTGCTATTCCTATTCTATTTGGAACTAATCAAATTGATCTAAATTGGGACGCCGACAGAAGAAGGTTTAGATTTAATTATTTACATTTTCCATTAACGGCTGGTGGAACAGGAGCACAAGCTCCGGCTATTAGGACACAAACATCCTTAGCTTCTACATTATCTGGTTCTACATTTACATATTCACGAGCATTGGTAGATGGTGCAAAAAATATGATCGCTACAAGCTACGGAGGCATAGGATTTACTAAACTCGAGCCTAGAAGTTTTTGGGAAACTCTACTTGGAATGAATTACGGCAATCCAGGAAAAGGACAAGATCCATCAGAAAGTATTATAGTAAGTTTTACAGCAGATAACCTCCAAAGTAATTTTGGTAGTGGCATTGCATATTCTGGTGTAACCCCTACTGCATATGAAGATATGGTTACAGTTCGAGCAAATCTAAAAGCTGGGACAAATATCACTGAAAATCTTGTAACCATCGCAGATATTACAGGGACACCTTTAAATTATCAAGTGGGTCTTGTATTTCCAGATAATACTACGTTAGACGGTGCAAATGGAACTCTCGGACGAGTGTTGATCGGTGAAAATGCGGTATCCTCTATTAACGCCAGCGAAACTGGAGACGGAGTTGGAAGTTTAGAAACTGGCTACTATATTATAGAAGTTCAGGCGAGTTTTTCGAGTATTGAGTCGTTAGGCGATAATTTTGCTTTTACTAAGAATATTAGGATTATTATGAACAGATATTACAATATGGATTCATATACTTCGATGGGCGGTGATGGGTTGGAATACATCCACTACGGAATGCCTACAAGACTTTCGAGCATTAAATGTAGGATCTTTGATAGTAATGGTAATCCGATCCAGGATTTGGGGCAAGACAATACAGTATTTTTAAAACTTACAAAAAACCTTGAAATACAAATTCCACAAATAGTAAATGAATAATTAACTCATTTATTATTTATTATTTTAGCAATTTATTTCTTACCCTTCTTTGTTTTTTTTGCTGTTGCTCCCTTTGCGTAATGTTTTTTAACCATCATCGCTATTCTTCGTGTTATCCTTTTACCTCGTATATCGTTTGGAACTGCCCTTCCGCAAGTAGGACAGTCCGGGAGTTGTTGTAATCCAACCATACCTGGTTTCTTTAATTTCTTAACATTTTTTTTATTTTGGGCAGTAATCTTTTGAGTATGACCTTTACCGAAACCACGACCGCCTCCGTTAGGTTTCTTACCACCACCACCGCCACCGCCACTTTTTCCGCCTCCATTTGCTACCGCCGACATATTTGTATATTATATGTAAAGATTTTATTTTTAGCGATTTAATTTAAATTAATTATTTATTATTTTTAAATTCATTAATCAAACTGAACTGTTAATTTATCTTTTTCATATTTTTTAAGTCGTTTATAAACTAATTTACGATTTTTATGGGTTAGATAGTCAAAAAACAACATATCATAAAAATTATAATTATATAAGCTATATTGTTGGTGGCGATTGAGGGGTTCTTCTTCATAATATTTATTTAAATGATATATTGGGTTGTTTATAATACCTTTACTATCAATTAAATCTAATATTTCTGTAATCTCATTTTTACTAATTTCTACAATATGTCGTTTGTAATAACTAGTTAAAAATGGATTGTATACATAAGTTATTTTATTAAACTTTTTATTTCTTGCGGTTTTATTATACAGTAGTCCAATATAATAATTAATACTTTTATGACGAAATGTAATTTTTTTATCAACATATTTATTATGGTAGTAATGGTTCATTAAAAAATGAATAGGATTCTGTATTTCCATTGGTATACTATATAAATATATTTTAATTATAATTTTTATATATCAGATAAGGATATATAAAATGACTGAAAAATGTAAAAGTTCAAAACGTATTGTTAAAGATGCTATAGTTAAAAAGAAAAAACCAAAAACATTAAAGCCTTCTGAATTATTTTATAATACAAAAAAAACGAAGGTTAAATTAAAAAAATAATTTATTATTGTTATATATAATGAGTGAGGAAACCATTAATATTATATTAGATGAATTAATAAACAAAAATGGAATTAATAAACTCGCTAAGGATTTAAATATTTCTACTGGAACAATAAAACGATGGAAAGATTTAAGTCATATACCAAAACAATATTTATTTCAATTAATGAACTTAAATAATATGAAAGTTCTATATTCTAATTTTTCATACAAAGATAAAGATCAAATATTCACACCAATAGAAACCGCTCAATATTGCTTTAAGGTTTTTCTAAAAGTTATAAATAAATATAATGATAATGAAAATCAATATACATTTATAGAACCATCTGCTGGTTGTGGAAACTTTTTAAAAGTGTTACCGAAAAATAGAACGATTGCTATGGATATTGAACCAAGACATACAGATGTAATATTACAAGATTATTTATATTGGAAACCACCAACTAATTTAAAATATATTACTTTTGGTAATCCACCGTTTGGATTAAGAGGTCAAATTGCTTTAAAGTTTATTAATCATTCTGCGATATTTTCAGATTATGTTTGTTTTATATTACCTCAGCTATTTATAAGTGATGGTAAGGGTGCTCCACGAAAAAGAGTTAAAGGACTTAATTTAATTCATTCAGAAAAAATTAATTCTA
>TARA_R110000787_G_scaffold15012_24_pt1 | contig 11944 bp, 9 predicted proteins | sample TARA_R110000787 | Tara Oceans TARA_R110000787 (sample SAMEA4397920) | marine metagenome | biome: Polar Biome; feature: [DCM] deep chlorophyll maximum layer (ENVO:01000326); material: water (ENVO:00002006), including particulate matter (ENVO:01000060) such as... | depth 35 m
GGCCGGTGCACGGCGTCGCGACGAAGGCCACCAGCGCGCCGGTCCAGAACGAGCCAACCAAGCCCCCTTTGCCCGCCAGCTGATCGCCGCCACCAATGGCGCGGAAATCGAACAGGCCCGCCAGATTGAAGGCGATCAGCGTCACCAGCAGCAACAGGCCGAGGATGATACGCGGATCCTGCAGCTGGAACGCCCAGCCCGCCGCCGTTCCCGCTGCACGCAAGGCGAGCAAAGCTCCGCCCAGAGCAAGACAGGTCATGATCACACCCGCCGTATAGGCCAACGCCTCCCGCCGGACCACGCGCTCATCACCCCCTGCCTTGGCCAGCTTCATGACCTTGAGGCCCAGGATCGGAAAGACGCAGGGCATGATGTTAAGCAACAAGCCGCCGAGCAATGCCCCACCGAGTGCGGCAAGTATCGCCCCCGCCTGCCCCCCGCCCGACGATGCGGCAACCGCGCCGGGCTGTGCCGTCAGCAGGAAGCCGACATGATCGCCGGTTCTCAGCACGGCCTGCACGTTCCCGCCCTTGCCGCCTTCGCCCGCATCGGTCTCGATGAGCAGTCTGTCACCATCGCGAGCAACGCTCTGCGGTGCGGCGTAGCGGGTAAGACCTTCTGCCAGCGGAAAGAGATGGACATCGCGCGCCTGCGCATCCGCCGGAAAGGGCACCGAAAGGCGCAACTTGCCGTCGGCGATGGCATAGGTCGCCATACTGCCCAAAGGCCGGGGCAGATGCGTGCGCCAGGCATCGAACCGAGCGCGATCGGCAGCGCTGGCCTGTCCCTCGCCCGCCACCAGGTCGAGCGCCATTTCGCCGCTTTCAGGCACACATACCTTGTCGGTACAGGCGAGCCATTGCGCCTTCACCCGCACCGGCAGGCGCGTGCCCCGCGCTACGTCGGGCGCGACGGTCAGGTTCGCCAATAGGCCATAGGGGCCTTCATAAACATGGTTCATCAGGCCGGAGATCAACAATGTTTCTGGCACCGGATAGCGCAGCGCACCGACGCTGACGCCCTTGGGCAGCGTCCATTCGACGCTCATCCCCAGTCCGGCGTCGCCCGGATTTTCCCAATAGCCGTGCCAGCCCGCCTCCGGGGTCATGGCAAAAGCGATGGTCGTGCCCTTGCCGGGCTCCGGCGCGGCGCTTTCGGCCACAAGACGCGCGGCGATATGCGGTGCCCCGCTCCCGAATGCGCCCTGGGCCAGCGCGACGGGTGCGGCGAACAGCAACGCCAACGTCATCAATATGGCATGAAAAATCCGCATCGGGCCTCTGGTCGAGTGAGTGACAGCGGGCTAGGTCCGGCGGGGTTCGCCGTCAAGGCTGGAGAAGGTACAGGAAATGTTGAGACACGTCGCCGCCGCCCTGCTGTTGGCCACCGCCATGCCGATTGCGGCGCAGACGCCAGCACTAGCTGCCCCCGCCGCGCCGCCAAAGCTGATCGTCGCGATCAGCGTCGATCAATTTTCCGCCGATCTGTTCAGCGAATATCGCCAATATTACAGCGGCGGCCTTAAGCGCCTGACCCAAGGCGCAGTCTTCCCCAACGGCTTTCAAAGCCATGCCGCGACGGAAACCTGCCCCGGTCACAGCACCATCCTGACCGGCAGCCGTCCGTCGCGCACCGGCATCATCGCCAATAGCTGGTTCGACCTGAACGCCGCCCGCCCGGACAAGGCGATCTACTGCGCCGAGGATGAAACACAGCCCGGCAGCAGCAGCGACGCCTATGTCGCGTCCCCGGTGCATCTCAAGGCGCCCACATTGGGCGGACGAATGAAGGTCGCCAATCCCGCGACGCGTGTGGTGTCGATTTCAGGCAAGGATCGGGCCGCGATCATGATGGGTGGGCCAATCGCCGACCAGGTCTGGTGGCTCGGTGGACCGCAGGGCTATGTCAGTTACAAGGACGTCGCCACCCCGCGGCTCGTCGCCAAGGTTAATGAAGCGATGGTGCGGCAACTGGCGCAACCCAATCTCGGTTTCGATCTGCCCGCCCAATGCGTGGCCAAGGATTTTGCGGTGCGCGCGGGTGACCGTACTTTGGGTACCGGCCGTTTCGCGCGCGCCGCGGGTGATTATAAGAGCTTCCGTGTCTCACCAGAACAGGATGCGATGACGCTCGCCTTCGCCGCCGCTGCGATCGAGACGATGGCACTGGGCCAACAGGCGCAGACAGACATCATATCCATTGGCCTGTCGGCCACCGACTATATCGGCCACAGCTACGGCACCGAAGGCACGGAAAGCTGTATCCAGGTCGATCGTCTAGACCGTGAACTGGGTGCGTTTTTCGACCGGCTGGACAAGGATGGCATCGACTATGTCGTGGTGCTGACAGCGGATCATGGCGGGCATGACCTGCCCGAACGACATCGTCTAAACGCCATGCCGATGGAAAGCCGGGTCGATATGGCGCTGACGCCCAAGGCGCTCGACGCCGCCATAGCGCAACGCACTGGCTTGGCAGGCCAGACACTAATCTGGGGCGATGGCCCATCGGGCGACCTTTATTTCGACAAGGGACTGACGCCTACCCAGCACGCCAAGGTAGAGAACGAAACGCTCAGGCTGTTGCGCGCACATCCACAGGTCGCCGCTGCCTTCACCAAGGCTGAAATCGCAGCCACGCCTTCCCCTATCGGTCCACCCGAAAACTGGACTTTGATACAGAAGGCACGTGCCAGCTTCGATCCGACGCGGTCGGGCGATCTGCTCCTCCTGCTCAAGCCACGGGTCATGTCGATTCCCGAACAGGCGGTGATGGGATATGTCGCTACCCATGGCAGCCCCTGGGATAGCGACCGCCGCGTCCCTGTCCTGTTCTGGCGCAAAGGCATCCGGGGCTTCGAACAGCCATCGGGCGTCGAAACCGTGGACATCATGCCCAGTCTGGCCGCATTGATCGGCCTATCAATCGGGAAAGATCAGATCGACGGCCGCTGTCTTGATCTGGTCGCGGGCGACGGAGATAGCTGCGCGGGACGATAAAGCAGCGCTAGCGTCGCGAACTTTTTGGCCGGGGCAGACAGATTTCCGCGCGCAGCCCTCCTTCGGGTCGATTGATAAGGGTCAGTTGCGCGCGCTCCAATTCCACCGCTTTTTGGACGATGGCCAGCCCTAGACCCAGTCCGCGGGTATTGCGTTGCCGCGCGGTATCGAGCCGGGCGAACGGCTTGAGCACTTCGCCGATCTGGTCGCGCGGAATGCCCGGCCCGTCATCGTCGATACGGATCAGCACTTCGTCCCCCACCCGCAGCAGCGAGACGCGGGCACGCTGGCCATAGTGTAGCGCATTTTCTATAAGGTTGCGGATGGCGCGACGCAGCGAAAGCGCATGGATTTCCATCTCCAGATGATCCGGCCCGCGATAGTCGACATCCTGCCCATGATCCTGAAACGCATCAACCACAGTGGTGATCGTAACCGCCAAGTCCGCACGCACCAGGGGTTCTGGATTTTTCTCACCGCCCAGAAAATCGAGCAGCGACTCGATCATAGCCCCCATCTCTTCCAGATCCCCGTCCATCGCTTCACGGACATCGTCTTGTTGTACGGTTTCCAACCGCAGTTGCAGGCGGGAAAGCGGGGTGCGCAGGTCATGGCCAACCGCCGCCAGCGTTTCGGTGCGTTCGTTGATCAAGCGATGGATTCGGGTCTGCATCGCATTGAACGCGCGGATCAGGTCACGGACATCGCTGGTCCCCGCTTCAGGCAAGATGACTTCGGCACCCAGGCCGATCTTCTCGGTCGCGCGCGTCAGTTCACGCAAGGGTGCCAATGTGCGTCGGATCAATATCCACCCTGCAATCAACAGCGCCAGCACGGGGATTAGCGCAAGGCCCATCCAACCAATGGTGAAGGCCCATTTGCCGCCGCTATGATGCATACCGAAATAAAGCCAGCTGCCATCGGGCAGCTGTAATCCACCGTTGATTTCCGAATGACGGCTGGGCGATGTTAGTCGCAGCCACAGGCGCGATCGTTCCAGCGTAGGTTCCCACGCAACGATCTGCTGCCGCATCCGCTCCAGTTCGGGTGACAGTGGCGGCGGCGGCGGCGAGGCGGCCGACCAGTGAACGTCGTAGCGATCCGTGGTCAATCGAACGCCCATGGCGCGACGCTCACCAGGCGGCTGTTCGGTCAGCAATTTGCGAGCAATAACCAGATGTTCGGCCAGCCGACGCGCCTCGTCATCCTGAAGCGATATCTGGCTGGCCCGCTCGTAAATGAGCGTGCCTACGGCAAATTCCAGCGTAACTGTCAGCAGCAGGATCGCGAAGAGGCGACCAACCAGCCCCAGCGATCCGTGCATATGCCGCTTCAAGCGCGGCTGACCTCTGCATTGAACATATAGCCAACGCCACGCACAGTCGTAATTGGTGCGCCGCGCTCCTCCGTCGATAATTTGCGGCGCAGTCGGCTTACCAGCACATCAATACTCCGATCGCTGCTGTCACCCATCCGCGTGCGGGACAGTTCAATGAGACGTTCGCGGGCGATGACGCGCTGGGGATGACTAAGGAAACTGCCGAGCAGGTCGAATTCCGCACCCGTCAGATCCACCAGCCCGCCGGTCGGGGATCGAAGCTCGCGGCGTGGGAAATTGACGACCCAGCCGTCGAAACGGGCTTCATTCTCGCGATGTTCGTCGGGACCACGCTCAAGCCCTACTCGGCGCAGGATAGCACGGATGCGGGCAATCAGTTCTCGAGTACCAAAAGGCTTGGGCAGATAATCGTCCGCGCCCAATTCCAGGCCCACGATCCGGTCGGTCTCGCTGCCCTTGGCGCTAATGAAGATAATGGGCACATCGCTCTTCCGCCGGATCTGGCGGCACAGATCGATGCCGTTGGTGCCAGGCAGCATGACGTCGAGCACGACCAGGTCCACGGGGCCAGCATCGAACGCTACCCACATTTCCGGCCCGGATGAGGCAGGTCGCACCTCATATCCGTGCTCTTGCAAGGCGCGAGCGGTCAGCGTGCGGAGCGGCGGGTCGTCTTCGACGAGAATGATCGACGGAGCGGTCATGAATGCTGCAATGCGCGTGATGTCATGGCGATGAGATAGGGCCGACCGTTTCTAGGGTCAACCGGATCGCACGGGCTGGGCGCGCGCCAGCGCATCAGCAACAATTTGTCATGCGCAATGCGCTGTACGCAGATGCGAAAACACCGGGACCGATTACTGGCCCCGGTGTCTTTGAGGATATTAGAAGGCGGCCGAAATCGAGAAAACGACCTGGCTGCGGGCAATCGACGAACCATCGGCATCCGAGAAATTCGGGCGAAGGTAATTTTCCTCGACGCGCGCAATGTCGGTGTCGACATAGGCAATACCAACGGTTAGCGGCGTGCCCGGTACGGCGACATCTGCGCCGACCAGCCAGTCGATATATTTGCCGGTCGGGGCAAGCGACGTGCCATTCGGGCCAAGGCCAGGGTTACCGTTGGAATATCCCAAATGCGCTTTCAGGGTGACTGGCGTATTCGGCACCGAACCGCTTACATCGGCCCAGACGTAAAGATTGTCTTCCTTGTCGCCGACACGGCTCTGCGGCGTATTAGACCAGTTGCCCAGCGCTTCCTGCTTGGGAGCATAAGCGACGCCAACCAAACCTTTCACTGGACCGAGTTGGCTCGAAAGCTTGACATAGGGCTCCGCAAAATCAGTGATGTCGAGACCGCTGGGATACATATACCAGGTCAGACCGACATCGAGCGTCGTCGTTTCATTGAGCGGAATAGCGTAGCCAGCGAACAGGTCGAGTTCCATGTTCGCGCCGCCAAATGTGCCCCAACCCGAAAGATTGGAGCCCCAGGCACCGGCATAAGCGCCAGATTCATGAGCCACGGTCAGGCCACCTTGAATGGCCATACCTTTGTCCGTCATGGAGACACCGCGGAAACGATAGTCAGAAACCATCGCGACGCTGCCGGAAACGGTGACAGGGCTGGTGGGTGCTTCCTGTGCAAAGGCCGGAACGCTGGTCATCAGCGCGAGGGCGGCACAGGCGATCTTGTACTTCATGAACATTCCCCTTTACGAAAGAATGTTCCGTCCTGCTTCCACGCAACCCGAAAGTCTGTTGCTGGCGCTTCCAGTGTCGGCGGATGCCCTTTGCCTATTCATATTGGCTCGCCAGTCAAACAGCTTTTGTTCGCAGATGCGAGATACTGACGTAGACCGTGACATGAGAACCACAGTTTATTGCTGAATTATGTCAATAAAAAGACAGAAAAATGCCGCCGTGCCGGGGGAAATGGCACGACGGCACCTTGTGTCGCCTGATTTTTTGGGGGGTCAGGCGACCAGTTGGCGCATCCGTCCGGTTGCGCCGAACAATTCGACGGGCGAACCATTGCCACGGCGCCGTTCCACCCATTCGCGAACCATTTCCGCCGTCGTATGGTCGATATGGCCCAAACGCTCGACGTTAAGGATCACCAGTCCACCACTCGGCAGCGAATCGAGCTTGGCCGACAATTTTGGCAGGGTCAGGAAAGTCGCACTCCCACGCAACGCCACTTCATGCGCGTCGCCTCGGCTTTCATCTTCAAGCTTCAGGCGCAGACGGCTGAGGTGAGGGATGAGTTCCAGCATCGAAAGGCCGATACCAACCAGGACGCCGGTCAGCAGATCGGTAGTCACGACACAGATCAGCGTCGCAGCCCAAACAATGGCGGGTAGTGGGCCGTAGCGATGAAGCAAGTGTCGGACATGATCGACGCTGACCAACCGCACACCGGTCACGACCAGAATGCCAGCCAAGGCCGCCATCGGGATTTCCCGCAACAACCAAGGGAGCAACGCCACAAAGCCCAAGATCCAGACGCCATGAAGCACAGCCGACATGCGAGTCTTGGCGCCTGCCTGTACGTTTGCCGAACTGCGGACGATAACACCGGTCATGGGCAACGCACCGGCAAAGCCGCAAAGCAGGTTGCCGACACCCTGAGCGCTGAGTTCCCGGTTATAGTCGGTGCGGACACCGTCATGCATCCGGTCCACGGCAGCGGCAGACAGCAGCGTTTCGGCGCTGGCGATAAAGGCGATGGCAATGGCGATGGTGATGACCGCTGGATCCATCATCGTTGCGAAAAGTCCCGCCTCCGGCAATGTCACAGCCGCCACAATCGATTCAGGCACCACGACACGCGCAACAGGAAGGGCGAGGAAGAAGGCAACCAATGTTGCCAACAGCACTCCGACAAGCGCACCTGGAACCAGCTTCAGCGACGCCGGGCGGAACTTTTCCCAGCCGAGCATGCCGCCGATCGTGACAATGCCGACCGTAAAGGCCGTTACCGTGTCTCCGGTGGACAGGCCAAACAGTTGCGCGGGCATCGCCAGCAGGTTGGCGAGGCCGCTTGAAAGCGGCGTATCATCGAACAAAACATGGAACTGGCCGACGACGATCAGCACGCCGATACCGGCCAACATACCGTGAACGACCGCCGGGGAGATCGCCCGAAACCATCCTCCCACGCGCATCAAACCAGCAATGACCTGAATTGCGCCGGCAAGAATGAGGATTGGCCCCAATGCGGACAAGCCTTGTTCGCGAACAATTTCAAAGACGATAACGGCAAGGCCAGCGGCTGGGCCACTGACCTGGAGCGGGGAACCCGCCAGCATGCCGACGACGATGCCGCCGATAATGCCGGTAATCAGACCCTTTTCCGGCGGAACCCCGGATGCGATGGCAATGCCCATACAAAGCGGCATTGCCACCAGAAAGACGACGATGGACGCCGTGAAGTCGCGGCCGAATGTGCCGCCGGAAAAGGCTTTCAGCATGATTTACTCCGCCGCCAGGGCAAATTCGCTATCACCGGCCAGGCGACGCGCATGGGGAAGCGCGATCGGCATCGGCTGATCCTCGCGGAGCGGCAGGAAGCGGCCGGTCTCACCGTCAAGGCCCAGGACCTGCCCGGCATGGATGTCGACATACCAGCCATGCAGCGCGATGTCGCCACGCGCGATGCCCGAAGCAACCGACGGATGGGTGCGCAGATGGGCCAACTGAACGACGACATTTTCGAGCGCCATGTTCCGCAGCTTTTCCGCGTCCGTCAGCGTATCGGGATAGCTTTCACTGCACACCTGCTGCGCGGCGTGAGCGTGACGAAGCCAAGCTGCAACGTTGGGCATCTTGGTCAGGTCAGCATTGGTCGACATCGCCTTCATCGCCCCGCAATCGCTATGGCCGCACACGATGATGTCGCGCACGCCCAGAACCATCACGGCATATTCAACGGTCGAAGTTACGCCGCCATTCTGCGTTGCATGCGGAGGCACGATGTTGCCCGCATTGCGACATACGAACAGGTCACCGGGCTGCGCTTGCATGATGTGTTCGGGCACGATCCGCGAGTCGGCGCAGGAAATCATCAGTGCCTTGGGGCTTTGCCCGTCGCTGGCCAGCCGGTTGTAAAGCGCGCTTTCGTTAGGAAACACATGCTTTTCGAAGCTGAAGACGCGACCTAGAAGCTCGTTCATAGGGACTATCCTTCTATTGCCATGCCAGTCAGGGGGCGGACCGGCTCATTTCCCACAATAGAGATCGCGTTTTGCTGCGTCGCAGCGGCTTTGTTAAAAAACATGTCTGAACAGCATAATCGTTACGATGCAGTCATAATAGCAATAAATCACTATATTTCTTGCGCTTAGCGCCTCTCTACCGCCGAACTGAACATATATCCGACGCGGCGGACTGTAACAATTGGTGCTGGTTCGGACCCATGACGCAGCTTGCGGCGCAAACGGCTGATCAGCACGTCGATGCTGCGATCGGACGAGGGCGCGTCGCGTACGCCCGCCAATTCCATCAACCGTCCCCGCGCGATCACGATCTGCGGATGATCTAACAATACGCCAAGGAGTGCGAACTCCGCCGCCGTCAGATCGATCGATTCCCCGGCCGGGTTCACCAGGGACCGACGGGCAAAGTCCGCTGTCCATCCGCCGAAAAAGACCTTGGCCTGACGCGGCAGGCCAACGGCGCGCTCGCCCCGCCCCCGGCGGAGCACGGCGCGCAGGCGGGCGGCTAATTCCCTCGCTGAATAGGGCTTGTTGATATAATCGTCGGCACCAAGTTCCAGGGCGACGACGCGATCAACCTCCGAACTATTGGCCCCCACCAATATGACCGGCACTTCGCTTCGCGCGCGCACGTCGCGGCACAGGTCCATACCGTCTGGCCCACGCAGCGCTGCATCCAGCACGATCACGCCGACCGGCATGGTCGCCAGTGCATGAAAAATCTGTGTGGCACCACCACTTGGCACAATGCGAAAACCGCTCTGCTCCAAATGCATGCGGATTGCGTGCTGCTGCGCAGCTTCCGTTTCGGTCACCAGGACCAGCGGTGGGGTCATGCTCAAGGAGCATACCATCCAAGATAGTCCTGGTTGATCGTCATTCGCGCATCTCCTCGAACAGGCAGGCGCGCCCAAGCGCCGTATATCAGCGCCGGGCTTAGATCGCCTGAATGTCTCCGAAATTTGCCGAATGTTACAAATTATTGCGCAGGCGACATCGCAGCCTCAGACCGACAATAATTCGGACAAAACTGGCTCCAGCCGCCCAGAGGCATCAAGGGGCAAGTGCGCCAACATTGTTGCCAGCCACAAGGCATCTGTCCCTGCCCGATGGCGCGTAGGACACCGGCGATCAGCCACCGCCATCGCCTGACGTATCTGCATATCAGTCGTTCCCCGCTCCGTCACAATCGTCGAGACATGCTCGATTACGAAAGGCGTGGGCCGCCCCGCAGCGGCCGCTAGCGTATCCAGCCATTGCTGATCGATTCGGCTGTCAGCTACCACACGCCGCCCGACTGCCGCATCGCTTAGCAGTGCCAGCACGATATCGGCGTCCAGTCCCTTTTGCGCGATCGCCGTCCGGTCAAGGCCATGCAATGCCTGCGCTTCCTGCGTCCAGGTCCAATCGGCCCAATCATTATGGGGGCGAATCAGCCAACTGCATGACCAGCCTTCCACCGCCACGCCAACCTCGATCGGGAAAGAACGGCCATGGCGCGGCAGACAGGAGGCTTCGAAATCAATAGTCAGGATAGACAAGGGTGTGGCTCCGCTCTGCGCATGGCCCCGATTATTCCGGCCTGGCCGCCCGCATCGATACATCCCTTTCGCGTTCGACTGTGTCAGAGCGAAGTCAGATGCCGATAGTTCCGCAGAATATTGCACCGAGTGAGGCTCTCGAACGACGAACGGTTTAGGCTGCGTGGAGGACGGCAATATAGCCATCTGCTAATCGGCAAGTCCGACTCCACACGCAGGATCAACCATGACCGTCATCGCCGCCTATCTCTATCGCAACGGTGCCCGCGTCCGCCCCGTAACGATCGACGAAAAGATCGATTGTGCGCACGACAAATCGGAATTTGTCTGGATCGGCATGGCCGAACCGACAACCGCGGAGATGGAAACACTCCGGCACAGCTATGATCTCCACCCGCTAGCGATCGAAGATGCGATCAAGGCAAACCAGTTGCCCAAGATCGACATCTATGGGGACCAATTGTTTATCGTCGCACGCACCGCCCATGTGGAGGAAGGCAGCATCTGCTACGGCGAAACCGCGATCTTCGTAGGGCATAGCCATATCATCAGCGTGCGCCATGGATCGGCCCGCGCCCATCGTGCCCTGCGGCAGGAACTGGAGGCGGTGCCCGACCGGTTGGCCCAGGGCGTGGACTATGTGCTGCATGCCGTACTCGACTTCATCGTCGACGGCTATCTGCCGGTCATCGAAGGCATTGAGGACGAAGTATTGGCGATGGAACAGCAGACCGTCGATCAGTTCCTTGGCCGCGAAGATATCACTCGGATATTCAACCTGCGTCGTCAGGTATTGCGGTTTCAACGCATTCTGACGCCGATGCATGAAGTCGCGAACAAGCTGGTGAAGCTGGACCTGCCCTGTATTGATGTGGACGCGAAACCATATTTCAGCGATGTGCGCGACCATGTCCGCCGCGTACAGACAATGGTCGATGACCTGCGCGAAATTTTAATGTCGGTTTTTGAATTCAGCAACTTACTGGAACAACAGCGCACCGGTGCGATCACGCGCCAACTGGCCGCCTGGGCGGCGATCCTGGCAGTACCGACCGCCATCGCCGGCATATACGGCATGAATTTCAACAATATGCCCGAACTGCGAACCCGCTACGGCTATTTTGTCGTGCTGGGGGTAATCACGGTCATCTGCAGCCTGCTCTACACCCGCTTCCGCAAACTCAAATGGCTGTAGCAATATGGTGCACCCGACGGGATTCGAACCCATGGCCCTTAGATTAGGAATCTAATGCTCTATCCTGCTGAGCTACGGGTGCACGCCAAAGTCGCTCTATTATGCGCGAACGGTGCGGTCAATTCTTCGCTTCGGGTGGGATGACCGGGAAGGGAAGCGGCGCCACCTCCACGCCCTCGGCGATGAGCGCCTTGGCCTCCTGCGGCGCAACTTCGCCATGAATGCTACTACGGTCCTGCTCGCCATAATGCATCGCGCGCGCCTGTTCGGCAAAGCCGCGCCCGACCCAAGTCGATCCCTCCAGTGCCTTGCTCTGCGCCTGTGCCAGCATATCGACCAGCGCCCGCATCTTGGCCTCGTCGCCGCCGTTCGACACCACCGGGGTCGTGGGTTCGGCGCGCGGTAACACGGCGCGGCTATTGCCCTTGGCCGCAACGGCGGGGGCCATCACCGCTTTCATCACGCGCGCATCGCCGCAGAGCGGGCAGGCGATCAGGCCGCGCGCCTGTTGGTCGGCATAGTCGTCGCTGGAACCGAACCAGGCTTCGAATACATGGCCCTGCCCTTCGCATTTGAGGTCGAACACGATCATGCGAGCGTCACCTGCGCCGGGATCGGGCGGCGATTGGCAATGGCGGGCACCCGCCCCCGCA
>TARA_R110000787_G_scaffold8094_4_pt1 | contig 11941 bp, 13 predicted proteins | sample TARA_R110000787 | Tara Oceans TARA_R110000787 (sample SAMEA4397920) | marine metagenome | biome: Polar Biome; feature: [DCM] deep chlorophyll maximum layer (ENVO:01000326); material: water (ENVO:00002006), including particulate matter (ENVO:01000060) such as... | depth 35 m
AGACCGGTCTTTCTCGACCAGTTCCGCCACGGCCATGACATTCTCTTCCACTGTCATTCCCCGGAAAATGGATGCTTCCTGGGGAAGGTAGCCCACGCCAAGGCGTGCGCGCTGGTACATGGGCAGGCGCGTCACGTCTTCCCCATCGATCGAAATCGATCCGGAATCCGCGCCGATCAGGCCCATGATCATGTAAAAGCAGGTCGTCTTGCCGGCCCCGTTGGGTCCAAGCAGGCCAACAACCTCCCCGCGCTGCAGGGACAGAGAAACGTCGCGCACCACCTGTCGTTTGCCAAAGGATTTGGCAATATTCTTAACGACAAGGCCTTCGGCCGCTTCAGTCATCTCGTGAGTTCGTCCCTGTTCACGGGCAGTATCGTCGCCCCATGGATGGCATAGTCTGACATACTTAAGATCGGCTTCACGCCATTGCTCGAATTTTTCAGTTCCCGGCTGTTTTCTGGTCCGGCTCAATCACCATGCGCGTCCGTCCGGCACCGCCATCAAGGGTCGTGCGGCGCTTACCGACTTCCATTTTCAACGTCTGGCCCTCGGCCACATCGCGATCACGCATCAGGGCCACATGCCCCGTCATTGTTATCGTATCGACGGCTGCATCATAAACGCCGCGGTCGCCCTTGGCCTTCAGCTCAGGCGTCACGTAGAACACGTTTCCCTCGGCAACCATGGTCTCGATCGAACCGAAGCCGGAGCCGACGCCGGAGGACTCCCCGCCTTCGGCCCTGCCACTGAATATGATCGTCACCGTGTCGGCGCGCAGCCGGGCCGTGCCTTGCTGAATGTCGACATTGCCGATCAGCAGCACCTTGCGCTCGCGCTCAAGGCTCTCGGTCCGCTCGGAATCGATATAGATTGGCCCGCCTTCCGAGGAAATCTGTGCCATGGCCGGGGCGGCCAGGGAGGAGAGCGCCAACGCTGCCCCGAAGAGTTTAAGGATTGCCATCTGCACCACCTTCATCACTGGCCGCCACATCGGGCTCGGCCGGATAGATCACTGTTTTTACGTTACCCTGAAAGACAACGCGGTTACCACCGTCAAGAATTTCATACGAGTCCGAACGGATATCGCCAAGCGGTCCCTTGCCTTGCAAGGGCGAAAGGCCCTCGACCCAGTCCTGCCCGACATGCACACGCGCAGCAGCCGTATGGAAGGAATAGCCCGACGCGTCGGAAATTGTCACATCGTCATAAAGCTCAAGTATGCCGGCATCGCGGTCATACATGCCCGAAGGCGCTCGCACTTCGCTGCCCGCGGCATCGCGCAGGACGGGCGCCACAAGGTCGACCACATTGGCCGTCAGTTCCTTGCGGCGGGCCGCATCTGCCGTGATCGTGAAGCTTTCACCGGTCGAATCACGGCCGGTGAACCGCGGATTGAGCATCGTGACGACCTCATCGCCTGAAATCTGCACCGGCACGGCGTCGCGTGTCAGGGCGCTCTTGATGATAAAACCGAGGAAAAGCCCCATCGAGATAGCCGCGCAGGCCATGAACAGGATACGCAGGCCGCGCACACGGTCCGACCGTTTGCGGGCATCGGCCAGCGTCGACTGCCGGCGAGGCACCCAGAGGGATGCCGGGTCGTGATGCTTGACTGCGTCCATGAAAGCGAGCGCCTGCGGCCTGTTACAAACTAATATAGGCCGTGTTTACCTTTGATAGGCCCGAAACAAAAGCGCGCACAACATGACGCCTGCTTCAGGAATGGGCAAAAATGTCCTGTTCGGCCCAGCCGGCCAGATCGAGTGCGGCACGGGTCGGCAGGAAGTTGAAACAGGACTGCGCCAGTTCCAACCGCCCTTCACGCATCAGCATCGCCTCAAGCCCCTCCTTGATGGCATGCAGATGGAGCACATCGGAGGCCGCATACTGGAGCTGAGCATCGCTCAGCTCTTTTGCCCCCCAATCAGAGCTTTGCTGGGCCTTGGAGAGGTCGACGCCTGCAATTTCGCGGGCGACATCCTTCAGGCCATGCCTATCGGTATAGGTCCGCGCCAGTTTCGAGGCGATCTTGGTGCACCAGATCGGCGCGCAATCAACGCCCAGCCAACGCTTGATCATGCCGACATCGAACCGGGCAAAATGGAACAGCTTGATGACCTTGGGATCGGCCAGCAGGGCTTTCAGGTTCGGGCAATTGTAATCACGCCCAAGCTGGACCAGGTGCGCCGTGCCGTCACCGGACGACAATTGCACCAGCGTGAGGTGATCGCGCAGCGGGTTGAGGCCCATGGCTTCGGTATCGATGGCAACAATCGCGCCGAAATCGATATTCTTGGGCAGATCGCCCTTGTGCAGTTGGATTCCGTTCATGTTCAGCGCTTTAGCATGGGTTCGGTTAAGGGCAAATGATCGGCGTCAGAGGGATTCAGGGCCCGATCCGGATTTGACGCCGGACGAGCCCTGAGGCTAGCCTCAGGGCGAATGAAGGGGGACAACAGGATGAAACCGCATGTATTTGCTGTGGCGGCGCTGGCCGTAACGCTGACAGCCTGTACCTCCGACGAGATTCTCATGATGTCGGATGCCTTCGCGCAAACATTCGAGGAAGAGACCTACAGGAATTCATATGCCATGGGCGCGGGCTATTCCCCCTACACGCCTTACGGGTTCGCGGCCTATTCCGGCTGGCCATCGGGTTATGCTTATGGCGACTATGTCGGATCATATGCCTGTTCGAGCATTGGCTCCTATTACACATGCGACAGTGATGGGGATGGCTATGCCGACATGTATGGCGATACGGCGGACGGTTCGTATTCCAGTGCAAGCTTCCGGGTGAACGGGCGCGGCGAAGCCTATTCCTACAATGGCAGTTGCAGCTGCTGGGAGCGCGAGCGCTCGCTCGACGGTCCCCGCAAGGAATATCATGATCGCTATGAAGACTATGACGAGCACGGCCATCATCACAATCACTGAAGAGGGACGCACGACATGACCAAGGACCCGATGCAGACCATTGTCGCCTCCATGCCCTTCGCTGGCCATATCGGCCTGCGCGTGGTGGAAGCCACCAGGCATCAGGTCATCGGTGAGGTCACCGTCGAGGCTGACAAATGCACCGCCGGAAACATCGCCCATGGGGGCTTCCTGATGACACTGGCCGACTGTGTCGGTGCCGTCGCGGCCTTCCTGAACCTGCCCGATGACGCGAAAGGCACGACCACCACCGAGAGCAAGACCAACCTGATCGCCGGGGCGCCGGTGGGCACTGTGCTGCGCGCAACAGCCCTTCCGGTCAGCGTCGGCCGCCGTCTGCAGGTCTGGCAAACACGCGTCGAAACGGCTGAGGGCAAACTGATCAGCCTGACCACGCAGACCCAGCTGAACCTCTAGAGCGTCGCCCGCATCCCGGCCCAGGCCTCCGCGAGGGCGTCGCGGTGCGCCGGATCGGCAATCGAGATCAACCTCTCGGCCCGTTCGTCGACGCTCGCGCCACGCAGGTTCACCGCGCCATGCTCGGTCACGACCCATCCAATATCAGAGCGCGGCACGCTGACAGCTTCCGGTCCCAGTCGCGCCACAATCCGGCTGACTTGCCCCTTGGCGGCCGTCGACGGCAAGGCCACAATCGGCATGCCGCCGTCAGAAGCCGCTGCACCGCGCAGGAAATTGGCGAGCCCCCCGATGCCGGACACTTGCCGCCCCTTCATGAACTCGGCATTGGCCTGCCCGAACAGGTCCACTTCCAGCACCGAATTGATGGCCGTGAAACGCGGAATCTTTGCCAGCACCTCAATCCCATGTGTCACGTCCACACCGCGAAAGCGGAACCGCGCGTCGCGCGCCACGCGCTCATACAGCGCCTCCGTTCCCATCGCCACACCAGTCAGGATTGCGCCTGGCGCGTCGACAATGCGCCCGGCATCGATCAGGCCCAGCACAGGATCCGTCACAAGGCCGGAATGAATGGTGAGGTTCGCCGGGCCGCCCGCCTCGGCGAGCGCCTTCAGAACCGCCTGCTGCACATTGCCGATACCGAACTGGAGACAGGCCGCCTCCCCGCCAACAAGGTCCGCGATCCGCTCCCCGATGCGCGCGAATACCGGCGGCAATGCCGATTCCGTCAGCTCCAGGAGCGGAGTGTCATCCTCAGCCGCAACATCAAAGCGCGATAGCGGCACACGCAACGTGTCCTGCGTCGGTGGCATGCTGGGGTTCACAATGGCCATGACCGGAATGTCGGGCCGCGCCAGTATCGCACCGGAAAAATCCGCCGAGCAGCCAAGGCTCACCCGGCCATCGCATTCCGGCACCGACACCATCACCACGGCCAGATCAATCGGGCCGGTCTGCATCGCCCGATAGCTGTCGCTGTAATGCATAGGCTGCAGCGTGATCCTTCCGGCCGCAAATCCGTCCCGCATGGCGCCATACATAAAGGGCATCTCCGCCCGCGCCGTGGCATGCAGGCCGGTCCAGTCGAGATGGTTGAGGCCCGGCACAGGCACGCCGACAAAGGTCAGGTCTTGTGCCAGATCGGGCTCTGCGCTGAGGGCTGCGTAAAGGCCTACGGGCTCACCGCTGCATCCGGCAAGGTAGAGTCGCGCAGGCCCCGGCTTCAGCGCCCGCAGCGCGGCAAAGCCCTCGGCAAGGCTGTTGGCGCTGTGCATCATTTGAACGTGAAATTGGCGGGGCGCTTTTCGAGGAAGGAGGAATAGCCCTCCACGAAATCCTCGCTCGCAAACCCGTCTGCAAACAGGCCTGTCGCTTCCGCCGAAGTATCGTCCCACCCGGCCTCGATACCTGCGATCATCCTCTTGATCGCACGGGTAGACCATTGCGACGTCGCCGCGACTGCATCGCCAAGCGCGCGGGCCCCGGCCAATGCCTCGCCCCGCGCAACCACACGGCTGAGCAGGCCCATTTCCTTCGCCTCGGCCACGTCAAAAATGCGCGCCGTAAACAGGATGTCCTTCGCACGCGCAGCCCCGATCGTCGCCACCAGCCGCCGCGTATCGCCCGCCGGATAGACAATGCCTAGCTTGGCCGGCGTAATGCCAAACCGCGCGCCTTCGCTCGCCACCCGCAGGTCCGCCGCCATGGCAAGGCTCATGCCCCCGCCGACGCAGGCGCCGTCGATGGCCGCAATTACCGGCTTGGCGCAGGCCTCGACCGCATTCAGCGCCGCCGCGATCACTGCGCCAGACTGCGCCGCTGCCTCGGGCGTCGCATAGATCGTGGAGAACTCGGATATATCCGCGCCTGCCGCAAAGGCCCCGGCATCGCCGCCATGGATGATCACGACCTTCACCGTGTCGGCTGCCATCACCCGTTCGATCAGTTCGGGGATGGCCGCCCACATGTCGACCGACAGGGCATTGCGCTTTTCGGGCTTGTTGAGAATGATCTCGCCGAAGGGCGCATTGATCTCGAGGCGTATGGATGGCTGGCTCAAACGGGCCGCTCCCTTGTCGGCGCGCCGCACCGGCGCAATGAGCCTTCCGTCATGTCAAGAAGCCCGCAGCCGCGCAAGCCGTGCCCTAGGGCAGGCGCTTCAGCTTCACCAGCGCCTCATCCAGCGCCGACAGGAAGCGCGACCTGTCGGCCTTCGTGAACGGCGCCGGTCCGCCCGCCCGCGGCGTGCCCGTCTCGCTTATGCCGACACGCAGGTCAGCCAGGATCGCCCGCGTCGCCACCGCCGCGCCAATGGAATCATCGGTAAAGGGCTTGCCCGTCGTCCCGATCACTTTCGCGCCCGCCTTCAGGCACCGGTCGGCCAGCAATATGTCTGCGGTGATCACGACACTCTTCGCGTGCGCCCGTTCGGCGATCCAGTCATCGGCAGCGTCAAACCCGTCCGTTACGATCTGGCGCGAGAGCAGCGCATGTTCCGGCATGCGGATATAGGAGTTGGACACGAGCACCGCCGGCACGCCATGGCGCACCGCCACACGATAGATCTCATCCTTCACCGGACAGGCATCGCCATCAATGAAAATCTGTACGCCAGCGCTCATGGACGCCCTTTAGCAGGTGCCGGCTCGGAATCCATCTCCGCAATCCATTCTCGCACCAGCGCCACGCCGGGCTCATCAATCACGCTGCGCCCGAGTTCCGGCATGGCCACACCCGCCTCCGTCGCGTTCATCCGATAGGGCATGATCGAATGGTCCGGGTCCCCCGGCGCGATCACGAAGGTCAGCCCGCCCGATCCCCTGCCCGCAGCGGTCGGATGCTTGCCAATGCCAAGCTTGACCGGATCGCTTTCCCCCGATCCGAGCCAGAGCCCTGAATTGGAGGCCGACCCGCCCGCATTGTGGCAATGCCCGCAATTGATATCGAGATAGGCCCGCGCCCGCTCCGACACAGGCAGGCTGAGATCATGGACCGCCGCCGCAACCGGCACGTTATCAGGCACGCCCTCCAGCAGGCCGCGTGCCTGCCAGTCGGCAATCTGGTTCACGCCCGCCGGGCCGTCATGGTTCAGGTTGCGCGCCTTCGGCCCGATCGGCAGCACGTCATGTCCATCCTGATGGCAGGTCTTGCACTGGTTCTTGTTCGGGATGGCATAGTCGATGGAAAGGACCGCGCCTGTCAGATCAATCACCGAGATCGCCTCATGCCCGCCCGCCGGTGCATAAGTCGCCTCTGTTCCTTCAGCATTCCAGACATAAGGAAAGGCCGCCCACCCATCCTTCTTGTGAATCAGCACCCGCGTCTCGACCTTGTATTCCTTCACGCCCGGCGCGCGCAGATCGGGCGCGAAGGCAAAAGTCTTGATCAGCGCACTACCGACCGGAAAATCCATCACCTTATCCGGCGAATAGGAAGCTGCCTTGCCCTTCGGCACAAATACAAAGCGATGCTTGATCGCATGATCGGAAAACAGTGGATTGATCAGATCATATGGCACGACACCGTCGACCGGCTCGTCAGCGGCGGCATCCCTGAAGAAACCATAATCCGCAAGCGTCTCGGCTGGCGTATCGCTCATCAGAAGCGCCATGTCAGGCCCGCCAGCCGCGCCGCCCTGCCCGCCGCAGCCTGCCAGTAGCAGGAGCGCAGGGACAAGACCGGCAATCCATCGCATCATCACGCCCGCGCCTTACTCCGCATCCTGCGGCAGCTTGACCGCCGCCGGCTCTTCCACCGGGGTGCCTTGCGGACGCTCCGTGCTTGGCTGCATCGCTTGCGGGTCAATCGGATAGGCACCGAGGCCCAGGCTCACAAAGCCCACCTCGGGCGCCTCATCCACGACGATATTCACAGGTTGCGATTCCGCGCCCGGCCAACGCGTTACGCCATCGGCCACAATCGCCGGAAACGTACCACCCATGGCCTGCGCCGCCGGGGCAAGGTCACCCTGCGGATCATCCCCGCCGCCCGACCAGCGATTGTTGCGCACCACGATATCGCGCGGCAGCGGATTATAGTTCGCATCGGTAAAGGCCTGCGGATAGGCCGTGATCAGCATGTGCGCCGTGCGATTGTCGGCAAATTCATTATCGAACACATGCACGTCATAGTTCGCCAGAATGATCACGCCGCTGCCAGACGGTACGCCCGCAACGATGTTCCCGGCTGGCGCAAAGTTCGGTGTATTATTATGCACGACCTGGTTCTTGAAGATGCGCGTTGAGTGCCCGCCCATGACCGGCAGGTCCGGCAGATCGAAAACGAGAATGCCGCCCGCATTGTCCCGCGCGATATTTCCGTACACGTCCGCATTCGACGAATTCTCGATCTCGATACCGGCCACATTGAACTCGGCGAGCGAGTTGCGCACGATGATATTGTGCGATTGGCCGACATAGATGCCCGCATCAGAAGCCCCGCGCACGGTCACGTTCTCGATCAGCACATCGGTCGAATCCACGGGATAGACGCCATAGGCGCCGTTGCCCTCATCTGGCTCGCCCGACCAGTCGACCGTCACATCGCGATAGACGATCCGGTCAGCGCCCTTGGACTTGATCCCGTCCCCCTTGGTGTCGCGAATGCCGAAAGCCATCAGCGTCACATCATCCGACGTCACCAGCAGGCCTTCTCCCGCGCCGGTCTGCCCGGCAAAATCGAGAATGGTCTTGTCCTGGCCCGCGCCGAGCACCGTCACGCCATCAACGTCCAGCGACAGGCCGGTCGTCAGGTTGAACACGCCTTCAGGCAGGCGAACCGTATCGCCGGGCTTGGCTTCTATCAGGGCTATCTGGAGGTTTGCAGCGAAATCGCCCTCGGTAGAAACAATTTCCGGCAGGGCGGGCGCGGCCTCTTCAGGCGCGGCGGCAGGCTTCGGACTGCATGCGGCAAGCGCCAGTGCGGCCACGAGACCTGTTCCAAGAATGTAATGTTTCATGCCGATGCTTCCCCCCGGTTCTTTTGATGACGCAAGTGTCATCATCAAACCGGAGAAAAGCAAGGGGCTATCAGGGGGCGTTAATGCACGCTGAGGGGCTTCAGGTCATTCGCGAGCGCCGCCGCAAAGGCCGCATCGCGGCCCTCGACAACGGCCAGCCTTACGCCGTCGGCAGACAGGACAACAAAGAGTTCTTCGGGATCCTTGACCTGTTCCATGGCATTAGCGGGCATCAGCGTCTGCAATTCGTCAGCATCCAGGTGGCGGATGTAGACAAAGGCGTCGCTTTCAAACGGGTTCGTTTTCAGTTCGGTCGTTATCATTTTCCAATCCTTTCCGTCACAAGACAGATACCGAACGCCAGAGCCGGTGACTGTGCCTCGTGGGCGGACCCTTCGTTCACTAAGAAGGTGGGGGATCAATGTGTCCGCTTCAAGCGCTGACCTGTGGCGGAAGTGAGATAGTGTTCACACTTTAGTGAAGCTAAACAGGGCTGTTTTGGCTAAAAGCCAACCTGCCGACCAGACAGCAAAGCAGCGAGACCCGAATGGACCTTTCAAATATCCCCTTCGCCACGACAGACTGGTCCACAGTCTCAACGACCGAGCATCCCGGCGAAACCGGGATTGCCACATGGCGGACGCTTGACCTTGGCTGCGTGAGGGTCCGGCGGGTGGACTATTCCGCAAATTACAAGTCGGATCATTGGTGCAAACGCGGACACATCCTGTTCGTTCTGGAAGGGGAACTTGTCACCGAGCTGGAGGATGGCCGCGTTTTCACGCTTTCGGCTGGCATGAGTTACCAGGTCCAGCATGACGGCGAAGCACACCGCTCGGAAACGCAGACCGGCGCAAAGCTGTTCATCGTCGATTAGACGACTATCAGCGACGTCTCACGCCGTACCGGTCAACAGGATCGGGGAATGGTGGAGCCAGACGGAATCGAACCGACGACCTCTTGCATGCCATGCAAGCGCTCTCCCAACTGAGCTATGGCCCCAATCTCGGGAAGGGCGAGAACTAGACGCAGTGAACGCGCCTTTCAAGCCCTAATCTTCATCCTCATCATCAAGAACGAGCGGATCATCATCGTCATCGTCCGCATCGGCGTCGATGTCGAATGCATCATCATCGTCATCGTCCAGAATGACGTCGTCATCATCGTCATCCTCGACGCCTTCTTCGGTGAATCCAGCCGGAACCTTCGCGGTCGTGCCTTCTTCCTCGTCGTCCTCGCCGGCGCCTTCCAGGATCACTTCGGCTTCTTCGCCGCCGAGTTCCTTGGCGTCTTCCTCGTCGTCGATGTCGTCTTCATCTTCGTCGTCGATGTCGTCGTCATCGTCGCCCTTGTTCTTGCCCTTGCCTTTGACGGCGATGTCATCCTCGTCGTCATCATCATCGTCATCGTCGTCAGACTTGACGGCGGCGCGGGCGGCCTTGGCTTTCACTTTCGTGATCGTGGTCTTGATCACTTCATCTTCGGGATCGAACTCATTGCCACATTTGGGGCAAACGGCCGGGCGCTTGTGAAGGTCGTAGAAACGGGCTTCGCAGTCTGGGCAGACTTGCTTGGTTCCGAGTTTGTCTTTCGACACAGGGCGGCTCCCTTCGGAGTTTCAATGATTTTGGTCTGGCGGGCGCTTGCCATGAACGCTGCGCGCTGTCAAAGCCCGAATTCACGTAAGAAACAGTGTAACCGGAATTTGATCATGGTCTGGACCAGCCGCCCCGTCTCCCGCCTGCACGGCGTCCTTCGCGCGCCGGGCGACAAGTCGTGCAGTCATCGCGCGCTCATCATGGGCGGCATTGCGCATGGTACCAGCCATTTCACCGGCCTTCTGGAAGGTGATGACGTCCTGCGCACCGGCGCCGCCATGCAGGCCCTCGGCGCGACGGTCGCCCGCACGGGTGCCGGCCAGTGGGAGGTCACGGGCACCGGCGCGCGCGGCCTCACCTCTCCCGCCGCCGCGCTCGATTTCGGCAATTCCGGCACGGGTTCGCGGCTGATGATGGGCCTGATGGCCGGTTATGCCCTCACCGCAGAACTTTGCGGTGATGCCAGCCTCAGCGCCCGCCCGATGAACCGCATCCTGACGCCCCTGCGCCAGATGGGCCTCACCGACACAGCCGAACCGCACGGCCGCCTCCCCTTCCGCCTGACCGGTTCGGCCGCGCTTCAGGCCATCACCTATGCCCCGCCGCAGGCCTCCGCCCAGATCAAGTCCGCCGTCATGCTGGCCGGCCTCAATGCCCACGGCACAACGATCGTCGAAGAGGCAAAACCCACCCGCGACCATACCGAACGCATGCTGCGCGGCTTCGGCGCGGAAGTAGGCGTCACGCGCGGCGCCGGTCAGGCCCGCACCATCTCGCTGCTTGGCGGCCAGAAACTCTCTGGCATTGAAGCCGCAATCCCGGGCGACCCCTCCTCGGCCGCCTTCCTCATTGCCGCTGGTCTCATTTCGCCGGATGGGAATGTTCTCGTCGAAGGCGTCATGTCCAACCCGACCCGCTCCGGCTTCTATGATCTCGCTGAACTCATGGGCGCCCGCCTCGGCGCCGAGGATACAGGCGACGCTGCCGGTGAACGCCTGATCGACATCCTGTCCGGCAGCGCCGCCCTGATCGGCCGCAACGTCCCTGAACGCCTCGTCCCCTCCATGATCGACGAATTCCCGATCCTCGGCGTGCTCGCCGCCTTTGCCACCGGCGAAACCGTCGTCACCGGCGCCGAAGAGTTGCGTGTCAAGGAAACCGACAGGGTCAAGGCCGTGGCCGACATGCTGCGCGCCAATGGCGTCGAAGCCGAAGAGCGCGAAGACGGCTTCGTCGTTCAGGGCTGCGGCGGCCCGCCTCCCGGCGGCGGCTTGGTCGAGACCCGGCACGACCACCGCATCGCCATGAGCGCGCTCGTCATGGGAACGGCCAGCCAGAAGCCCGTCAGCGTCGATGACGTGTCCATGATCGACACAAGCTATCCTGACTTCCTCTCCCACATGGCTATGCTGGGAGCTGATATTTCCGAGGGCGCAGCATGATCATTGCCATCGACGGCACCACGGCCTCGGGAAAAGGCACGATCGCCAAGCGGCTCGCGGCGAAATACGCCCTGCCCCACATGGATACGGGCTGCCTCTACCGCGCGACCGCCGTTGCCGCCCTGAAACAGGGCGTTGCCCTGGATGACGCGGAGGCGCTCCAGCAAATCGCGATTAATCTCGACCTGTCGAAATTCCGCGATTCCGACCTTCGCACCGGTGAAGCCGGCAAGGCCGCCAGCCAGGTCGCCATTATTCCGGAAGTCCGTCAGGCCCTGTTCGAGCTGCAACGCAGCTTCGCCACGCAGACAGGCGGCGCCCTGCTCGATGGCCGCGATATCGGAACAGTCATTGCGCCTGACGCCGATGTAAAACTCTGGGTCGATGCCAATGTCGAGCAGCGCGGCTACCGGCGCTGGAAGGAACTCGTCGGCTTCGAGCCCGATGTGACGCTCGAAGAGGTCATCAAACAACTCCGGATCCGCGATGAACGTGACCAGTCGCGCAAGGATGCCCCCGCTGCCATCGCGTCAGATGCTGTCTTGATAGATACGACTGATCTGACTATAGACGCCGCAGTGGAG
>TARA_R110000787_G_scaffold5857_3_pt1 | contig 11929 bp, 9 predicted proteins | sample TARA_R110000787 | Tara Oceans TARA_R110000787 (sample SAMEA4397920) | marine metagenome | biome: Polar Biome; feature: [DCM] deep chlorophyll maximum layer (ENVO:01000326); material: water (ENVO:00002006), including particulate matter (ENVO:01000060) such as... | depth 35 m
GCCAGATAAGAATATGTTTTCACACGTACACGATGCCGCTCAGTATTTATTCTTAGGTGCTGGTGAAGGTCGGGCGCTGATGAATAGTCAGAAACCAGCCCAGCCTACAGTGGCTCAAAGCGACTTTAATGTGTTTAAACGTGGCGATAAGCAAAAGAGAAGGCAGGGTTTGTGGTCTAGGATGTAGTTTTGTGCATTGAGAACTGACTGCTTCTGTGCAAACCAATGTAAAAAGGAGATATGATATGTGTTTTGGACCAAGTAAATCTGAGAAGGTCGCAGCGGTTGACCAAAGAGAGCTAGCAGACGATGCAAATCGTGAGGAAGCTGAAGAACGCGCAGTAGATAAGCGTGAAGATATTGAGGAAGCTATCTCAAAAAGATCAATACGCGCTGGAAAGCGTGGAGGATCTGGTCGTCGGTCACTATTTACTTCTGGTGGCGGTGGCTTCCTTGGTCGGTTTGGCTAATGGATAAGATCGCAAAGCAATACACCAAGAAGTACAGTAAGGCTAAAGCCTTTCGGGAAAATTGGGTGCCGTTGTTCGAGGAGTGTTACGAATACGCCCTCCCGCAACGTGAAAGCTTTTATGCTGAGACCGCAGGTCAGCGCAGGGATGATAAAATCTTTGACGAGACAGCCGTGGTTGGCGTTCAAGAGTTTGCATCTCGCTTGCAGTCAGGCTTAGTCCCCAACTTTGCTCGCTGGGCGGATCTAATGTCAGGCAGTGAGGTTCCCGTAGAGCAGCGCGAGGCTGTTGATAACGAGCTTGACGCCGTTACGGAGTACGTCTTCGAGGTTTTGCAAAATTCCAACTTCAGTCAAGAAGTGCATGAGTCATTCATGGATCTTGCTGTGGGTACTGGCGTTATGTGCGTCGAAGAGGGTGATGCAATCAACCCAGTTACTTTCACAGCCATCCCTTTGCCTCACGTTGTGCTAGATACTGGGCCAGATGATCGGATTGACCACGTTTACCGAGAGCGTAAGAACGTACAGTTTGACCACCTTGAGCTAATGTACCCGAACTCTACCTTCGACGACAAGGTTATGAAGATGATGGGTATGGACCGCGATACAACTGTGCTTGAGGTTGTTTGTCGTGACTACACGCACAAGAATGAAGAGAAGTATCTGCATTATGCGATCTGCATGACTACAGAAACTCTGCTTTACAAGAAAGAAATGGTTGGCTTAGGGTCTAACCCATTCATTTGCTTCCGATGGTCCAAGTGCGCTGGTGAAGTCTATGGCCGTGGACCTCTGATTAATGCCCTTTCCGCTATTAAGACTACTAACCTTACTATCGAGATGATTTTGGAGAACGCTCAGATGAGTATCTCTGGCATTTACCAGATGGAAGATGACGGCGTAATTAATCCAGATACAATCAACCTAGTCCCTGGAACAATCATTCCGAAAGCTATGGGTTCCTCTGGCTTGCAGCCTATTAATGCGGCTGGTCGCTTCGATGTGGCTCAGCTTGTGCTTGGTGATATGCGCCAGAACATTAAACGTGCGCTGTATAACGATATGCTGGGCAATCCAGACAAGACACCAGCCAGTGCGACTGAGGTTGCCGAGCGTATGGCCGATCTTTCCCGCCGTATGGGTGCAGCATTTGGCCGACTACAGGCTGAATTGGTGCAACCAGTGCTTCAACGGGTGATCTACATCCTAAAGAAGCAAGGTCGTATTGATGTTCCAAGCGTAAACGGGCGTGAAGTTAAGGTTCGTTCCGTATCTCCGCTTGCTCAAGCCCAGTCAAACCAAGACATTTCTAGCGTTGCTAGGTTCTTGGAATTGGTCGGTGGAGCGTTTGGCCCTGAGATGTTGCAGCTGCTAATCGACGGAGAAAAAACAGCAATTCACCTTGCGAAAAAGTTTGGTGTGCCTGAGAGCTTGATCCGTGACGAAGAACAGCGTAAACAAATAGCTGCAATGGCGCAGCAAATGGCGCAGCAACAACAGCAACAAGGTCAAACGATTGAGCAACAAGGTTAATATTGGAGTCGACGGGATTCAAAGGTCTACCGATCAAGATAGTCGGATAAGCCAAAACATTGCCGCCGTACTTGAGACCCCTACGGGCGCAGAGGTTTTGAAATACCTGCGCTCGATCACAGTTGAAATGGTAAACGGTCCTCACGTAACAACTGAGGAACTCAGGCATATAGAGGGGCAGCGCTATGTCGTTGCTCTTCTTGAGCGCCGCATTGCACATGCACATAGGAGCAAAAACAAATGACTGAGAACGTAGAAGCAGAAGTAACTGAAGCACCAGCCGAAGCTGAGCGTGACTTTGTAGTTGCGGAAGACGCCGAACCCGCTCGCCCTGACTGGCTTCCTGAGAAGTATAACAGTGGCGAAGACTTGGCCAAGGCTTACAAAGAGTTGTCGTCTAAGTTGGGCGGTAAGGAAAAAGAAATCCGTGAGGCTTATGCGGAAGAGTTAAAGACTGAAGCGTATAAAGATCGCCCAGAATCTGCAGGCGATTATCAGCTACCAGACTCAATAGACACGGATAGCGCGGTAGATAACCAGCTATTGCAGTGGTGGTCAGACCACGCCTTTGAGCAAGGCTTCGGGCAGAGTGAATTTGAGAAGGGCATTGAGATGTACGCCCAATCTGTAGGTGGCGAACAGCCAGATATGGAAGCCGAAGCATCAAAGTTGGGAGAAAACGCGCAAGATCGAATCCAAAGCGCGTCTATGTTTGCAACAAAGTTTTTCCCAGAAGAATCTCTTCCAGCTATTGAGCGCATGTGCGAAAGCCATGAAGGAATTATTGCTCTTGAGGCAATCCAAGAGGCAATGAAGGACGGTTCGTTCTCTGGAAACTTAGCTCCTCCATCATCTGTCACTGAAGATAGCTTAAAAGAGATGATGCGAGACCCTAGATACTGGAACAAGAGTGATCCAGCGTTTGTTGGTGAAGTAGAGGCGGGGTTTAAAAAGCTCTATGGTGGCTGAGGTACTGCGACAGGGTAAGTATTCCCTTACGCCTGTAATCTTAGAAGACCTTGATGAGATTGTAGAACACTTGTCGGAACAGAATGTCGAGGAGTTAATGCTTCTCGGCTACGACAGCGTTAATGAAGCAATAGAAGATATGATTGCAAACTCAGAGTGCTACATTGCTCGCAAGGATGGTCATAGGTTTACTTTTGTCGGTGGCCTTTGGCCTGACGCTGAAGGAGATCCACCCCAGATGTTTGCTATGTTCTCTTCAGACCTGCGTAAAAACTTTGTGTCGATTGCTAAAGGCTCAAAGGCTTTGATTAAAATGTTTGATCATTACCACGATACTATGACTATGACGATCTTAGCTAAAAATGAGGGTATGCTTAATTGGGCATCTTGGCTTGGGTTCTCTCCAGTAAGGATTACTGAGCAGCATGGTGAGCAATATGTTTCTTTTGTGCGTTGCATTATGCCAAAAACAAATGTTTATACTGGCGAATCACGGCCCGTGATGCACTGAAAGGCCCGTATGGATACCCTTGTCGATGTGAAGTAACGGATACCCGTCTCTGAAAAACATCATTTAGGAACGTACAAATGGCTAATACTATCGACCAAGCTTTCATCAAGCAGTTTGAAACTGAAGTTCACATGGCGTATCAGCGCATGGGTTCTAAGTTGCGCAACACTGTTCGCTCTTCCAACGTATCAGGTAGCTCTGCTCGCTTCCAAAAAATTGGCACAGGCACAGCGGTAACTAAAGTCCGCCAAGCTGACGTGGCTCCAATGGACCTAGCGCACACAAACGTAGAAGTCACAATGGTTGACTACTTCGCTGCTGAATACATCGACAAGCTCGATGAATTGAAGACAAACATCAACGAGCGTCAAGCCGTAGCTACCTCTGCTGCTGCTGCACTTGGTCGCCAGACTGATGCGCTTATCATTGCTGCAATGGATGCGGGTGCTAACTCCACTCAAATCGCTGACACCTCTGGCGCAATCGCCAAAGCTGACTTGCTTACATTGTTTGAAACAATGGGTACTGCTGACATTCCAGAAGATGGCCAGCGCTATCTTGCAATGTCGCCTGCTGGCTATGCAGACCTGTTCAATATGAATGAGTTTGCATCAAGCGACTATGTAGGTCCACAGAACCTACCGTTCGCAGGCGGCATGACAATGAAAGAGTTCTTGGGTTTCAAGATCTTCTCAACGTCTGCTGTTGCTGGTGGCAAAAACTTTGCTTACCACACAAGCTCAGTAGGTATTGGTATCAATGCTGAGGTCCAGACTGAAGTAAACTATGTACCTCAGAAGGTCTCACACTTGACCACATCAATGATGTCTATGGGCGCGATTGCTATCGACGACAACGGCATCTACGAAGTCCTCGACAACAATTAATAGTCAGGGGGCTTCGGCCCCCTTTCTTTTCCTCTAAATAGGTTGACGAGATGCCAGCAAATACAGCAATCAAAATATGTTCCCGCGCCTCAATCCTTATGGGTGGGTCTCCCATTGCCTCCTTTGTGGAAGGCACTGCTGAATCTGATGTCGTGGAAGCGATGTATGAGGATATGGCTCGCGAAGCCCTTACCAGCACACGTTGGCGTTTTGCAACAACCCAGTCTGAGATGAGCAGATTGCAGGCTGCCCCTACTGCCCGTTACAGTTCATCTTATCAAATGCCTGCTGGCTTGCTTATGCTGAGTGCAGTTACTGTGAGCGACCATCTTATTGAGTTTGATACCTACGGAGATAAAGTTTTTTGCAACAGCTCTCCCTCAGATGTTGTTGTTGCTGATTATATTTTCCGAGCCACCGAAGATCAGTGGCCACCATTCTTTGTACTTGCAGTAGAGTTGCAGGTAGCTTCTATGCTTGCGGTTTCTGTTGCTCGTGACGCTAACCTAGCGCAAATGCTTGAGCAGAAGGCTGACCGCCAAATGTCTAAGGCTCGACGCCTAGACTCGCAGCAGCAAACTACGCGCAAACTAAGCACCCCAAGGTTCATCGCACAAAGGCTTAGCTAATGCAGAAGATAAGAGTTTCTCAGAACAGCTTTCAGTTCGGTGAGATTAGTGACGCTGCAATTATGCGTACAGATAGCCCAGTTTATAACTCATCCGCTCAGTCACTAAAAAACATGACTGTTCTTTCGCAAGGCGCTGTCAAAAAGCGATTTGGTTTGAGGTACATGGCCAAAGATACTGGGTCTAATGCAAACGTGCATCTTGTCCCATTTATCTTTGACGACAACGAGCAGTACATTATTGCCATTGGTAATGGGTACGTTCAGCCATACTTTCTTAATACAGATGGCGAGACTGTAAACCAGATAGCTAAAATTACTACTGACATAGATAGTGCTGCGCTTCCATTTGATGATACTTATATACAAGAGTACACCACTGCCCAGTACGGTGATGTTATGTTTGTATGCCATCCACTGTTTGCGCCGAGAGCGATTACCCGCACTAGCTTGTACGGCTTTGAGGTAAGTACGTTTACGTTTGATGAACGCGCCGATGGTAACGTAACCTATCAGCCTTACTCATTATTTCACGCGAGTGCGACCACGCTTGACCCAAGTGCTACAACTGGTACGGGGATTACTTTTACTACAAGCGCCAACTACTTCGATACAACAGGAAGCCAGACTGGCGGAAACTATCTTAGCTCCAAGCACGTTGGCGTAAAGCTTCGCTACCACAAAAGCGAGATAGAAATTACTAGCGTACAGTCTGCGACCCAAGCAACGGGTAATGTTGTTGACACATTAGAGCTTCGCCTGTCTGTTCTAAATCCTTTTCGCACGATTGACAGCACCGCAACTGTTGAGGTCGTACATATTTTGCATGGCTTTCAGGGCGGGGAAAGTATTGTAATCTCTGATGCCTCTTCGGTTGGTGGAATTAGTTCTTCTAATCTTAACGGTACTCGCACAGTTTCTGAGATTATTGACGACAACAGCTACACATTTACTGCTGGTGGTAACTCGAACACTTCGGAAGACGGTGGCGGAAACGTAACCATTAGTTCCGACGCGCCTACAAATCAGTGGGACGAGCAAGCTTTCTCTGCTCTTCGCGGGTACCCAGCGGCTGTTACCTTCCACGAAAATCGTCTCTGTTTCGGCGGCACGATTGCTGAACCCGACACTATATGGATGTCTAAGATTGCTGGTTTCTTTAACTTCGATGTTGGTGACGCTGAGGATAACGAATCAATTAATATCGTTGCGGCTACTGGCGATGTAAATGAAATACGATACCTCAAGTCAAACCGAGACTTGCAAGTGTTTACCTTGTCGGATGAGTTATACGTTCCGACTTATCTAAACCAAGCCATTACCCCAACAAACGCTCAGATCCGAAAGCAAACACCATTTGGTTGTGAGTTTGTTCGTCCTGAGTCGATTGATGGTGGAACAATTTTTGTAGAAAAGGGTGGCCGAGCCATACGTGAGTATCTGTATGCCGACAGTGAGGATGCTTATGTCTCCACTTCGATCTCTACGCTTGGCGAGCATCTTATTAAGACACCAGTAGACATGGCGGTTGTTCATTCTGGATTTGGATCAGGAGAGTCATACGCGGCTGTTGTGATGAATAACGGTAGTATGGCCCTGTTTAGCTCTAACCGCTCTGAGAAGAGGGCTGCGTGGTCCTCAGTGGGATTTGGCGGTAACTTTAAGGCTACTGTTGCCGTTCATGACAGATTGTTTGCTTGGCTTACTGACTCGACAGGCTATCACTACCTATGTGAGTTTGCTGAAGATATTGGTCTGGACCGATGGGAGTACCTAAACAACGTGTCAAACTCCGTGAGTACACCTAACTTTTCTAACGGCGAAACCGTAGATGTTATTGGCGTGACTAATGGAGTCCAAGCTTACCTTGGTGAGTTTACAGTAGCTAGTGGTTCCATCAACACAACAGGTCATAGCTCGTACAGCAAGCTGTACGTTGGTCATAAGTTTGAGATACAGATTGATACTAACCCTGTTGACCAGTCTGTAGGGAATGGGCCTGCAACGGGAAGTATCCGAGGCATCACCAATATTGTAGTGAATGGCAAGAATATGCAGTCTTTAACTGTAAATAACAGATCAGCTATTTACGGTGAGCCGTTTACTGGCAACAAGGAGTTTAGACTTTTGGGTTACAGTCGCGACCCTCAAGTTAAGATTACGCAAAGTGAACCACTACCGCTTCAGTTGAACGGTCTTATTTCGGAGTTAATAGTCTAATGTCAGTAGCATATGCAGCTTTAGCTGCCGTACAAATTTTCGGCACAGTTGTTGCTGGTAGAGGTAGGCAGCAAGAACTAAATGCTGAAGCCTTTAACATTGAGACGGAGCGCAAGTTTAATAGCGCAGCAGCATCTCAAGCGGCCCGTGCACGAATGGACGATCATAACTCAGCCACCGCTACAAACCTTGCATCATTTGCCGCATTGGGTAGAGACATCGGCTCGGATCGCAGCGTCGAAGCATTTCTAAGCAAGCAAAGAGAAACTGCTCTTGAGGACGTAAGTCGCATTGGAAAACAGGAAGAGCGAGCTTCAAATCAATATCGGGCCGAGTCAGCTAAAGCAAAACGCTCAGGCAAGACAGCACTAGCTGCGTCTCTGTTTAGCGCAGCGGGTCAGGCATCAGGTAGCTACTCGCAATACCAAGACATAAAAAACTAGATAGGGCGAAAAAATGGCACAAGTAATCAAGCAACAGACTCAAGTGTTCAACAAGCCTGTTGGTGTTATTCGCACTGCTGGTGGGGCAGAGCAACTAGGGCAAAGTATTAGTCGTGCGGCTGGGGCCTTAGCGGATCGCGAGTATAGCATTGCTGCCAAGAACGCTCAGGACGTTGGCGGAAAAGCTGGTATGGCTGTGGCTAGCTCTGATGTTGCAGAGATAGACCCAACAACAAATATGCCTGTTGCCTATACTGCGCCAGCCACTTTTGGTCGGATTGCTTCTGGTGCCTATCAAGATTTAATTGATAAGCGTTTTGCTGATTCTGTAAAGATGGAGTTGGAAGCTAAGGGTGCTGAGTTTGCTGCTAGCTCTAGCAATGCGGCAGCGTACAAAACTCGCATGAGTAATTATGTCGAAGCAATGTATAACGCTGGCGGAGATCAGACCGCATATACGCGCATGATCGCTGAAGGTGGCGCGGAGTATATTACCAGCACCTATACATCTTTGCGTAAGAAAGAAATTGCTGCGGCCAAGAAAGCTGTTCTGCGCGAAGCAGAGCTTAGTGACTACAGGCTGTCCCAGAAACTATCATCTGCCATCACCTCTCAAGCGCCTGCTTCTGAAATACAAACGCTGATTGCAGATCGAATATTGTCAAATCAAAACAGACTAGCTGCTGGTGGATCTGTTTCAAGCTACATAGCGGCAGACAAGTCTATCAAAGAAAGTTACGCTTTATTTGCTAACAATCAGTTGTCTTCTATTTACTCAGATTTGTCTGAGGAAGATCAGGCTAAAGTTATCTTGTCCTTAACAGACCCTTCTGTTTTGGATTCAATATCAAAACAAACTGGGGTTACACAGCTTAAAGGGCTTATTGCAGATGCCTTAATTGGCACAAGCGTAAGCTCTTTGCGTGGTGGCTTAGGCGCAATTACAACGGCTCAAGCAAATCTGGACACTATTCAAGTCGACCAAGAAGAAGAAAATGCTAGACTTGTTTTTGAAAGTCAGGAAGTAAAATTAACCGCCCAGACAACGGCTGCTCAGATACAGTCAATGGTTTCTGGAATACCCGATGAAAAACTTAGAAAAGAAGTTTATGGCGATTTATACTTTTCTATGATTACAAAAGCTGGCGATACAGAAATTGGCTCTAACGTAAATGTTATGGATAGAGTTACTGCTGCGTTAAAAAGTGATGACCCTACTGCGTTTGACTCTTTGCAAGGATTTGTAGACCCAAAGTTTATTGAAAACTTAAAGGGCATGCCTAAAGCGGATAAGGGTGATTTAGCCAAGGCTTTGAGTGACCGCCGCCAAGAGCTTGCAAGCATAAAATCCTTCAATGATGCGCAATTAGATGAATCTAAACGTGCTAGAGGGCAGCTACAGTTGGATACTCTTGTAGATAAATTCTACAAGCTAGACCCTACCGAGAAAAAAGAACTTATTGCTGCTCTGCAAAATCCTGCCGCAATGAGACTGTTTGAGAAGTCATCAGGAACTAGCGTGTATTCTGAGTACGTTATTGCATCGCGTGCGCTTGGCGAGGATGTAGTAAGGACACAGCTAAAGCAAGTTGATGCTGATTCAATGGACAACATCAAGGCTCAGCGCGAGAAACGTAAGGGTGCTGTTAATCTTCTTGTTGAGAAGAACGAAAAGTCTGTAAGCAAAAACACCACTGACGCGCAGTTACGTTCTATGGTGATAAGTCTTGATGGTAAGGCCGCAAAAGATGAAGCGTTCCACAAGCTTAAACTTATTCAACTTGAGGCTGCTGTAAGCGGATCTGCTAATAGCTCTGACGCTATCGACAAGCTTACTATTGCTTTGAGAAACCCATCTCGCGAGGCGCTTGATGATCTTAGTGGCGTCGTAGACAAAGGCGTTATCTCTAGCCTTAAAGACCTAAGCAATGACGAGCGCAAAGATTTGGCTACAGGCCTCGAAACAGTCAGGTCTGCTATTCAGAGAGAGGAGTCGGCTGCTGCTGCCAATATTCTTGAAACCTTTAAGTCTCGCATACTTTCTTTTTCCGATGAGATGGTGGGCCAACAGTTAATAAGAGCGCACAGTGCGCTGGTATCTGACATTAAGAAGTCAGACGTAGTAGACAAGCAGACCTTAATTAATCAAGCCGCTAGTAAATACTCAGAACTTGCTTATGACAATTTTCTTAATTTAGGGATCAAAGACACTAACAGTTTAGATAGGATAGCGCGTGAACTCCGCACTGGATCTGTTAAAAATTTAACTCAGAGTGAACAGTACGCGCTGAGGATACTAAAGCCCCTTCATCAAGCAAACTCTAGCAACACAGAATCCCGTCTTGGAAAAACTATTGAGGAATACAACAACCTTAAACTTGAAGAAGTTAATAAATCTGAGCTAGATTTAATTACTCGGCAGATTTCTGTTGGTGAGCGAGTGTCTGCTGATGACTTTAAGAGACTAGAATTGGATATGTTTAAGGGCAAACCCCAAACAATAGCGTCACTTTTAGACAACAAAATAGTTGTAAGGGCATTACAGAATGGCGTTGTATTCCCTGCGTTGAGCAAGTCAATGTCACGCGCTATGACTGGGAACAATGAAGCAAACATACGGCGTACTGCAGATTTGTTTGAAAAATATGCAAATGCAACAGCAACAACTGAACAAGGTAAACCTATCGTTACGGATGTAATGCGCCAGTATCTTGACGAAAATACCTACAACATTCTTTCTGCAGTTTCTTTTGTTGCTCGTGATGAGAGCATGGATTCTGTTGAGGTTCTTGCTAACTTCAGAGCTTATGGCGGCATTGGCGCGATTGATGATGAAATAAAAGCTTCGCTAGAAATACCAAAGTCAGGCCGCGTCGAGGACTGGTTAAGGCAATACGATATGAGTCCAGAGTACCGTAAGGAAATTGCCACTGTTATGCGGATAAAGCAATCTCGTGGGCTGGACATCAATCAAGGTTCTTTAGACGCAATCATTGAAGATTACACAGATCAAATGGTAAGCGACCCGTTTACTGTTAGTACAAAAATTGGTGGCAAGGTCATAAACAGCCCGTCAATGCACTTTACCGACAGATTTTTAGCGCAAAATTCTGATGGATTGGCTGAAGCACTAAGCAACGCTGTGAATAAAAACTATGATTCCCTTTTGACTAAAGGAACTTATGGTGAAGCTAGATTGCAGGTACTCAATCCCAAAACATACCTTACAGCAATCGGCTCTAAGGTTGATGTAGGTTTGTCTGGTTATGTGCTGTCGATACAGTCGGCTCAGAACGCTAGAACAATATCAGGGAAGAGGGCAATCAATGTTCCTTTGCACTACAAGCCACTAGGTAACAGCTTTGACACTGGCCGACCTGTATTCCAAGTTGGGTATATGGGGACAAATGGCTTTGAGGTATTTGCTCCTGATGGTGTGCCTTGGACTGTTACCCAACCTAATGAAGCTTTTGAGTCTGCGTTCAGGCTTCAATCTATTAATAATGTAAAAGCCAGCATTAATTCTAACGCTCCGCAGAGTGAAATAGACACTAATAATGTTATTTACTTGTCATCTATATACGAATTTAAGATTGATGACATGATGCTTGACCCAGAGATAAATCGAATTGTTGAGTCTGAATCTATTGGATCGCGGGAAGATCTTCTAAAAATTGTCAACAACGCTAAGAAGCAATTTGAGGCTATGAAATGAAGATTGAAGAAAGAAAACTACCCCCAGTTGTCCCTACGCAATCCCCTCCCGTAGAGGGCGGCAAGTCTACATTAGCATCAACCTTTGATGCTCAGGTTAGAAAGACCTTTAGTCCAGTAGGTGCTGGGCTAGGTTTTTATATGAGCAGCGGAACTTACAATCCAAACGGCGTACAGGATGTTGAGGATTACATTAAGGCCAACAACCTCAATCCTTCTGATCGCCGCTATATGAGAAGCTTTGGAATTGGAACTGAGGAGAACTTTTCTAGCGCAGTTAAGTTTATTAACACACGCAATGCTGATGCTGAAACGCTTGATAACGCCACTGGTGTAAACCTTTTCTTCACAGATATTCCTACTCTGACCTCAGTAGCACTTATGGGTGCTGGCTTTGCAGCAAGGGGTGCAACCGCAGCCCTTCGCTTAAACTCCTCACGTACTGGACTTAGCTATGGGCAAACTCTTACTCGAACCCCTGCTGGAACGGCTGCTAGACTGGGTGCGCTTGAGACTGGAGTTGTTGAAACTGGCATTGAAAGCTTAAATGTT
>TARA_R110000787_G_scaffold20114_11_pt1 | contig 11923 bp, 13 predicted proteins | sample TARA_R110000787 | Tara Oceans TARA_R110000787 (sample SAMEA4397920) | marine metagenome | biome: Polar Biome; feature: [DCM] deep chlorophyll maximum layer (ENVO:01000326); material: water (ENVO:00002006), including particulate matter (ENVO:01000060) such as... | depth 35 m
CGTGCGCGTCGACAAGGACCTGCCATTCGACGAGATGAAGGCTGGCTAAGGCCGCCGCGTCAGGACTTCGGTTCTGGCGCGACCGCCTTTTCGGCGACGAATGCAGCGACATCACTGACACAGGCCCTGCCCGCATCGGTCAGGGCCTTTGCACGTGAGGCATTGTCATTTCCCTGCGCGACAGCCGACGTTGAGACGCTGGTCTGCGCGAGCATCTTGCGCGAACGGCCTTCAAGCAGCGTTGCCTGAATACGGCACCGTGCAGTCGTTCCACTCAGCGTGAAATCCGACATGCGCCAGGCCAGCTCGTAATCGGCGTCCGCGCCGGTGTCGGAGCCGATGGCCACACCACCGCCCTCACCGCCGAGGGAATCCAGAAGGGCGATCTGCATCATGCGCGTGGCACTGTCGGTCCATTCCACACCCGGCACGAGGCGCAGCGCGCCATCGCCATCCTGTGCCGCGATAGCGCGGCCACCGAACAGGCGAGAGGCTTCCGGTTCCCGAATGATGATGGAGGCATCAAGCGGGTGCACTGTCTCGGTTGGACCGAAACGGTAGAGACCGTCGGGCGCCTTCTGCTCTGGCAGAAGCGACACACAGGAGGCGAGGCTGGCGGCGGCCAGCGTGATAACAAGACGGCGCAACATCAGCGCTCTCCTTCATAGGGAATGGGGTCGCCAGCGACGAAGCTCTGCGGATTGCGTTCAATCTCGCGGGCGACACGGTCGAGACGGTTGATCAGGACACGCAGGTCCTGGCTGGCGAGGCGGGCGTCCTCGATGGCAGACGTTGCAGGGCCCTCTATGGCATCCGCCGCAGCAGAGACCGCACGGTTGCTCTGTTCGATCGTTTCATTGGCAGTCTTCGTGATGCTTCGCACGTCGCTGACGACGAGGTCCAACTGGTCTGCCAGTTCGGCAACCCGCGTATTGGTCGTGTTGCTCAGCGTCTCGAACGAGGCAGAGGCTTCTTCGAATTTGCGCGTGGCTTTCGACACATCGTCCAGCGTGGCCGAGGCCTTGTCGGCAAGGCCATTATCCTGGGCGATCTTGCCACTGAGCAATTCCAAATTCTTGAGCGTGGTCGACAGCGCTTCGATATTCTCGTCGGTGAAGACCAGATTGACACGCTGGATGGCCTGGTTGGCATTGCCGAGCACTTCAGCGCCGCCAGAGAACAGTTCATCAAGCTGCGTGCGTTCGGCCTTGATAACCGGAACAGGCTCACCGGCGCGCGCTTCAAGCGGCTCGCCGGTGCCGGCGGTGATCTGGATAAAGGTCGTGCCCGTGATCCCGGCCAGCTGAATGGACGCGGTTGAATCCTTCCGGACCGGCGTCTCGCGGTCGATGCGGATGCGGGCGCGGACCTTGGACGTATCCGCCCGGTCGATGCGCACGGTCGACACCTCACCCACCTTGATGCCGATATAGCGAACAGCGGAGCCTTCCTCGAGCGAGACAGGGCCTTCGAACACGATGTCATAGGCCTTGAAGTCCTGACGGAACTGAGCCTGCCCCAGCCACATCACGAAGCCCGCAACCGCGAAGGCCGCGATCAGCACAAAGGCGCCGATGAGGGCATAATTAGCGCGCGTTTCCATATCCGGTCTCCATTCTAGTGTCCGGTAGCGGCACGGCCACGCGGGCCGCCAAAATATTCCTGCACCCACGGGTGATCGAAGGCGCGTAGTTCGTCGATCGTTCCAACTGCCAGCACTTTTTTCTCGCCCAGCACGGCAATCCGGTCGCAGACTGCATTCAGCGTATCCACATCATGGGTGACAAGAAAGACGGTGAGACCCAGTGATTGCTGGAGCTGACGCACAAGCGTGTCGAAACCGGCAGCCGTGATCGGGTCGAGGCCAGCGGTCGGCTCATCAAGGAACAGAAGCTCGGGGTCGAGCGCAAGGGCGCGGGCGAGGGCCGCGCGTTTGCGCATGCCGCCGGAAAGGTCTGACGGAAACTTGTCGCCCGCATCCGGCTCAAGACCAGCCAGGCGGATCTTCATGTCGGCCAGCTCTGCACGGAGCTTCGGACCAAGCGTCGTGTGCTCCTTCATGGGCACCATGACATTCTCGCGCACCGTGAGGTTCGAGAACAAGGCACCATCCTGGAACATCACGCCCCAGCGACGCTCAATGCCCCGGCGCTCTTCATCACCAAGTGTCTCGAGCTTTTTGCCAAAGACTTCAATCGAACCTGCCGACGGATGCTTCAGGCCGACAATGGCGCGCAGAAGAACGGATTTGCCCGTACCTGAAGGGCCGACCACACCCAGCACTTCGCCGCGCTGGACGTCGAGGTCGAGATGCTCGTGCACTGTGTGCGTGCCGAAACGTGTCTCCAGGTCGCGGATGCGGATGATGGGCTCGGCACTCATATGCCAAGCTCCATGTAGAAGATGGCGAACAGCGCATCGATTGCGATGATCGAGAAAAGGGCCTGTACGACAGACGTTGTTGTCGCGCGGCCAAGGGACTGCACGCTGCCGCCCACATTCAGTCCCTGACGGCACGCAATGAGCACGCAGACGAGACCGAAGACCGGCGCCTTGGACATGCCGACCCAGAACTGGTCAATCGGCACGGAATCCCTGAGGCGTACAATGAACACACCCGGATTGATATCGAGCGCCAGCCACGCAACCATCACGCCGCCGGCAATGCCCGCCAGAGTGGCCGCAAAGGAAAGCACGGGCGTCATCACCAGCATGGCCAGGACGCGTGGGACGACCAGCACTTCCATCGGCTTCAGGCCGAGTGTCTGCATGGCATCGATTTCCTGACGCATTTTCATCGTGCCGATCTGCGCCGTGAAGGACGAGTTGGTGCGCCCCGCGAGAACAATACCGGTCAGCACGACGCCAAACTCACGCAATTCGGAATAGCCGATGAGTTCGACCGTATAGATTTCCAGATCGAAACTCTTGAGCGTTGTTGCGCCGATGAACGCGATGACCATGCCGACAAAGAAGGAAAGGAAAGTGATGATCGGCAGCGCGTCGAGCCCGGATTCCTCCATGACGGCGACTATGCTGGTCCAGCGCAGCTTCCAGGGCTGCAAGAGCATGCGGGCGCAGGTGGCCAGCGTTTCACCGAGAAAGGCCAAAGTCGAGATGCTCTCGGCGGCGATGTGCATGAACGTCCGGCCGGTCCGGTCGAGCAGCGCCCTGATGCTGCCATCCTGCGCCGGGCTTTCGGGCGCAGGCGTGGACACGGCATGGATCTGCGCGATGAGACGCGAGGCGCTTGGATGATCACCAATAATCTCGGGTTCGCCCTCTTCGTCCGAGCCGGCCGCACGCAATGTGCGGTCGATGACAAAGGCGCCTGCCGTGTCGAGCCTTCCAAGATCGGAGACATCCACAGCGAGGGGAGAGGAGACAGTGAGGGCACGCAATGCGTCGTCGACGTCCTGCACATGCTGGACGGTCCAGTCCCCGGTCAGCCGGAGGACGGTGCGTTCGTCGCTTTCATCAAGCGCGAATTCGGGGGAGACTGTTTCTGCCATCAGCGTGTAACTACCTGACTTGCCTAGCAAAACATGCTTAAGGCAAGGGCATAGAAATAGATGAAATTTCATCCATCGGGACAAGCTATGAGCAATCGGCACCTCGAAATCACTCCTGTTTCATCGCCGCTGCGGGTCGCTTTTGCGATTTCCAGGGGGGCGAAGACCGAAGCCGTCACCCTCCGCGTCAGGCTTCAGCAGGATGGCGCGACCGGTTGGGGCGAGTGTGTTCCCTATGCGCGCTATGGCGAAACGGTCGAGAGCGTGACGGCGGCCATTGAGGCAATGCGCGGCGCCGTCGAAGCCGGGCTGACGCGCACAGAGCTGCAAGACCAGATGCCTGCAGGCGCGGCCCGCTGCGCGCTGGACTGCGCGCTGTGGGACCTTGAAGCCAAGCTGAGCGGTACACCGGTCTGGCAGCTCGCGGGCCTGCCGAAACCCAAACCGGTCGAAACGGCCGTGACCGTGACCCTCGCTACGCCAGAGGCCATGGCCGAAGCCGCGAAGACAACGCAGGGGCGCTTGCTAAAGCTCAAACTCGGCGGCGCGGAGGACCTGAAGCGGATCGAAGCTGTTCATCTGGCCCGTCCCGATGCGCGCCTGATTGTCGACGCCAATGAGGGGCTCCTGCCCGCAGATTTCCCCGCCATTTCGAAGGCGGCAGCCGATCTTGGCGTCGTGCTGATCGAACAGCCCTTCCCCGCCGCAGACGATGAAGCGCTGGTGCGCCGCCCGGCGCCCGTCGCCATCTGCGCCGACGAAAGCGCGCACACGAGCAAGGACATCCAGGATCTTGCCCGTCGCTATGACGCTGTAAACGTAAAGCTCGACAAGACCGGCGGCCTGACCGAAGCGCTGGCCATGGTGCAGGCAGCACGGGCGAGCGGCATGGGCGTGATGGTGGGCTGCATGGTGGCGGGGTCCATTTCGATGGCACCGGCTGTGCTGCTCGCGGGTCTCTGCGACGCCGCCGACCTTGATGGGCCACTCTGGCTCAAGGATGATGTCGCGAACGGCCTCACCTATCGCGATGGCTGGGTAGATCCACCTTCAGCGGCGCTCTGGGGCTGAAGGTGACGCGACGCTATGCGACCCGCTGGCGATCTTCCCGTTGCCGTTGAGCAGATGACCTCATAGGGTTTGGTGACAACAGACCCGGGAGGAAATGGGCATGGCGAAGGCCGAGGTGCAGGGATTCGTGCACGATAAATTCGAAGGCGTGCGGGACCAGTTCCAGACACATCTGGACACGGGCGCGGATATTGGCGCGTCCTTCTGCGTCACCAAGGACGGCGAAACGGTTGTCGACCTCTGGGGCGGCTATGCCGATGTCGAGAAGACGCGGGCCTGGGAAAAGGACACAATCGTCAACGTGTATTCGACCACGAAGACCATGACAGCGCTGACCGCCCTGTTGCTGGCCGATCGCGGCGAACTCGACTTCGATGCCCCGGTCGCGAAATACTGGCCGGAATTTGCCGCCAATGGAAAAGCCGACATCAAGGTCAGCCATTTGATGAGCCACTCGGCAGGCCTGTCGGGCTGGCGCGAGCCGATGACGAATGAAGACCTCTATGACTGGGAGAAGGCGACCAGCCTGCTCGCCGCGCAGGCGCCGCTCTGGGAACCGGGCACCGCGTCCGGCTATCATGCCATCACGCAGGGCTATCTCGTCGGTGAAGTCATTCGCCGGGTGGCGGGCAAGACTGTCGGCACGGTATTCCGCGAAGAGATTGCCGGGCCGCTGGGCGCGGATTTTCATATTGGCCTTCCCGCCTCCGAAGACGCGCGCGTCGCCGACCTGAAACCACCCGCCGATGCCAGCATCTCGGCTGACCCGACCATGACGGAGATCAAAAAAATAACGTTCACCAATCCCGGCATTGATGTCAGTGAGACCCGCACCCGCGCCTGGCGCGGCGCGGAAATCCCGGCGGCAGGCGGAACGGGCAATGCGCGGTCTGTCGCGACGATCCACACGATCCTCGCCAATGGCGGCATGGCGAATGGCAAGCGCTTCATGAGCGAGGCGGGCTGCCGCAAGGCGCTGGAAGAACAGATCCAGGGCACGGACCTGATCCTCGGAATCCCGGTACGCTATGGCCTCGGCTTTGGCCTGTCAGGCCCGATGTCCCCTGCCCTCAACGAGCATTCCATGTTCTGGGGCGGCTATGGTGGCTCCATCGCGCTAATCGACATGCAATCGCACACGACCATGTCCTACGCCATGAACCTGATGCAGGGCACGACGACCGGCGACATGCGCGCAATCACGCTGGCCATGCAGGCCTGGCAAGGACTGAACGCCGGCTGATACTTTGGCGGGATTGCTGACAGGGTTACGTTGAAGACAGGAGAAACCGGACCGACGGACCGGTGAACCCTGAGGACTGCGTGGCGCATGTGGCGATGGAGCGGACTTTGCCTGCTGGCATGCGGCGCGGCGCTGCAGGCATTTGCACAGGCGCCGCTGGAGATTACCGCACCATCGCTGGTCTATCGCGGCGCGTCTGATGCTCCTCTGGAGATCACCGCGCCCGCCCTTGTCTTTCGCAGTGCTGCCGCAACACCGCTAGAGATAGCCGCCCCTGCCCTCGTCTATCGTGGCGCCAGCGCGTCTCGCCTTGAAATATCGGCGCCTGCGCTTGTCTATCGTGGCGCAGCAAGCGCGCCGCTGGCAATTACGGCGCCATCCCTGATCTTCCGGGGCGCTACCGCTCAACCGCTCAGCATTGAAGCGCCAGCTCTGGTGTTTCGAGGCGCGGCATTGAGCCCGCTGCAGATATCAGCCCCGAGCCTGATCTTCCGCGGCGCCGCAACGCAAGCTGTGCAGCCGCCCGCAAGCACGCTGGAAATCATTGATGTACCGACCGGCCCGGTTAGCTCGACCTACCTGTCTCTCGACAGCGCCGCCGTGGATATCGGTGTCGGCCTGACCCTCACCTATCATGGCCTGCCCGAGAAACGAGGCTATGTCGGCCTGATCTTCATGGACGAGACGCCGGCCCGGCTGGCGGCCTGGTTCTACACGTCCGCAAAAAAGCCGGACGGGCAATTCCAGCACAGCGGGCTGCCGCCCTTTACGGGGAACTGGAAGGCCTGCATCGGCTTTGCGCCGGAAATGGATCGTGCGGTGGCGGATGTGGCGCAATATGCCGACTGCCTCGACTTCGTGCTGGCCGGACCGGGCAGCATCGACTCGCGGCCGACGCTTACCCTGCGGGACGAGCCCCTGAAAGCAGGGCGTAGTGCAACGCTGATCTTTGCCGGCCTGCCGCCCGCCAATTGCCAGATCACCATCTACGACGCGTCAGGCAAAGAGGTCGTGCGCCGCTTCACCAGCAGCCAGCCCGAAAATGCCTGGCCGCTGCGTTTGGCCGAACCCGGCATTTACGACCTGACAATCACCTATCACGGCACCGCAGTGCGTGCGCGCACCAAACTGGAGGTACTTCCATGAAACACCGTATCCTGATGACACTTCTTGGCGCCGGAGCGGCTTTCGTTTTACCCGCACTTGCGGCGCCGGACCTGACCGGCAAATCGCCTGCCTTCATGACGGCCTATAATGCTGCCTACGCTAAGTGTGTCACGAATGGGAAACGGACAGATACGGCGCGGAAGAAACCCGCTGAAATTGCGGCCTGCGAACAGAGCGCACTCGCGGCGGCAAGCGCCGCTCCCAAACCATCTGGCACGAACTTAGTCGATAAGTTTCCGTCGTCCAGTATAGGCAGCAACACTGTGGTTGATCTACGGAACACACCCATGGGTACGCCTGACATCATGCTGAATCAAGCGCAAATGGATGACTTGGTCAAACGGATTAACCCAAACGCAATGGTTATGAAGATCCCGGTAGATTTTAAGGGTCTGCCCACAAAATTTCCTGATAGCGTTCCTGAATGGGATCGGCCCGTAAAAATTATGGTTTGTGTCTGGCTGGACGGTCGTTATCAGGCCGATGACGGCAGATGGGTCACGGTCCCTAGTCAGGCTGTATCGTTTGCTGTTGAACTGGACTACCCCGCCGATGGAACACTTCAAACAGAACTGAGTATTCCGTTTGAAGCGCCGGAACAGGCATACGAAGGATTGGATCTAACACTATTTGGAAATTCTGATCGACATCGCATTTATGTCCAGATCAGCTCGGGATTTGTGACAAATAACAGCGTCGGTGGCGGTCGGTACTCGTTCTGGGGAGCATGGGACAACGCAAATTCAAGCATTCGGTTCGCGAATGCGACGGCTTATTCGATCGGTCAAATCGAGAAAGGCGAATGGGTAAGGTTCCACCGAATCTGGTCAGGCCCGACGCCAGCGGAATTCGCCACATCAAACGAGCCTTGTGATGATGAGGCGAACCATGACCTAACGAGGGGTCCCGAGGCAGATGAATTCGGAAAAACCGCCAGAACCTGCGAAGTGGTGGTGCAGTAGATAAAAGGCCTGCACCCAGCCATCCCGCCCCGATTCACGCCGCCCCGTCGAGGATGTCCTTGAAGCCGCTGGGTGCGTGGGGGCCGAGGAAGAGCTGTTCGAACGTGCCGATGCCTTCGGAGCCGAGGCCATCCGGCCCTTCATGACGTGCGCGGACGATTTCCTGGATGTGCAGGTTCTCGATGACGTGCCACGGCATCTTTGCCGGCTCGAAATCCTCGCGGGCAATGGCGAGCTGGTCACCCCGGAAGGCGCCATGGCGATACTTGTCGTGACCATAGCCGATGCCCTTCATCAGGAAGGTGCCCATCGGCTCGAACGTCACCTTGTGAGCGCGGCCGCTTTCATCCGTCATATCCAGCTGCGCGCTTTGCATGCGCCGCGTGCCGGGGGCGTAGACCGTGTTCATCTTCGCGTCGGCCAGATGCATGCCACCGCCCTGGGCTGCGCCATCCGGCACGATGACGGCGCGGGTGTTCCAGGGCGTGCCGGTCTCGTCATGATTGACGTGATAGAACATGGAGAGGTTCGGGAAATTGGTCGGCGTCCATATCCAGTAGAATTGCGGCGGCGGCGCCGGGATCAGCGGCTGGGCATCCGGCGCGCCAATCGGGCGAACGCCCCATGAGCGGTCGCGCGTGCCGGTAAAGTCGGCCGGCTTGATGTCCACCTCGGTGCCGTCCATTCTCAGGCTGCCGGACCAGCGACCGTTCTGCGTCATGCGCGTCAGGTCCATCATCATGCGCGGGCCCTGACGACGGGTGAAGCGCGGCTCCTCGATGGGGAAAGCGCGGCCTTCGAATTCCACGTCGAGCGCAAGGCCCTCGGTTTCCTCAAGGCGCAGGCGGATTTTCTTCAGTGGCTCAATCACCTCGACCGAGAGCGGGCCGACATGCGTGTCCATGCGCTCCATGTTGAGCGGGCGCGAGAGATAGACGCTGGCTTGCTTGCCATTGCGGAGGATGGAGACGGCGCCGTCGATGATGTTCAGGTGCGGGTAGACACCCATCGCGGCGGCGAAGAAGGTCGAACCGTCGGCACTGTAGCCGTTGAAGAAATACCGGTCATAGAAATTGCGGTCAGAGCCGGAATAGGCAACGGGTTCCGGGGTCTGGTGGATCGGGTATTCGTCACCGGCGCTGAGCATGGGATATCCTTCCTTGGGGTCACCTCTTGGCGGGTGATCTGTCGCGCTTACGGTGGACGATGGAGATCAGCCCATCAAGGGGTGACGCAAAGGGAGGCAGCGCAATTCATGTCACAGATGACAGCGACAGAGGCCAATACATTCCTGTCCAGCGCCTTCAAGGGCCACGGGAACCGCAGCGAAGTGACGCTGATGGAGAAAGGCCGCGCCGTGGTAAGGCTGGTGGCGGACGAGACGCACTTGCGGCCCGGCGGCTATATTTCCGGGCCGACGCAGATGAGCCTCGTCGATACGGTCGCCTATATGGCGGTGATGACGCTGACGGGACACGAGCCGATGACGGTAACGAGCAACCTGAACATCAACTTCCTGCGGCCCTGTATCGGGGCTGTGGTTGTCGCTGATGCGCGCGTCATGAAAATGGGTCAGGCACTGGCCGTGATGGATGTGGATGTGCGCATCGAGGGCGCCGAGAAAGCCGCGAGCCATGCGATCGTGACCTATGCCCTGCCCCGCAAGCCTGAGGCGGGCGCATGAACCGGCTGGGCCTTGCAGCAGCAGTGACAGGCTTTGCCGGCGTGGCGCTCGGCGCTTTTGGTGCGCATGGGCTCAGCCTCGGCGGGGATGCGCTGGACTGGTGGAACAAGGCGACGCTTTACGGACTGGTGCATGCGGTCGCCGCACTGGCGATTGCGATCAGCGGTCAGACCGGGCTCGTGCGCCGGGCCGGCTGGGCATTCATTCTGGGCGTGGTGATCTTTTCAGGCTGCCTCTATGCGATGGCATTGGGCGCGCCGCGCTGGCTGGGCGCAGTCGTGCCGCTGGGCGGGGTCTCATTCCTGACGGGATGGGCGCTGGCCGCAGCGAGCGCAGTTCGGCGCTAACCGACGATTGAGTTCAGCGAGGCGTATTTGTCTGCCAGCTTGTCGGCCGTCTTGCGGGCGGAATCGATCGTGTCGGCGAAATCAGAGAGTTCGGCATCGACCGGGGCCGTATCCATGTCCATATCATCGCGCGCCGCAACGAGGCTGAGCGCGCTCTGGAAATTGCGATAGGCCGTCTGGGCACGCACAAGGGCGCGCTCATAACTCATCACATCCGTGCGCGTGGCAGCGTCTGCGGCTGCGCTGTTCAGGACAGCTTTGGCTTCAACCGAGACAGCTGCGAGGCCGGTACGGGCGGCTTCGCTGTCGGCCGAGATGCGGGAAAGGACAATGGCGGGAGCGTTCGTGGCGGCGCCGATGCGGGTGGCATAGTCATCCGGTGCGTCGCCGCGGCCATTGATCAGCATGTCCGCGAACCCGGCGAGACCACCCGAGGCCTCAACCCAGCCCTGTTTGGAGGCACTGTCAGAATATTCAGCCGAAACCTTGCGCAGGGCAGACTGGTTGTGCGAGAGCCCGCTTTCCACTGTCGCTTCGCCCGGCATCATCGAGACGGTTGCGCAACCGCCAAGAAGGCATAGGGATAAACTCAGGAATACGCTACGCATCAATGGGCCACCTAAAAAACACCTGTGCGGGTCCCCACCCGTAATAACTTCTACGAATGGTAATTAGCCAAGTCCAGTATTAGTTCCCAGACTTGCTGAGAAATAGTGAAGAACGCATGAATAAGCGCCAGACCCGACGCACTTTGTACCCCAGACACGAATCCAGGCGCAGCGGACGGCTCCGTGTATCGGATATTCACGAAATCTACTGGGAAGAATCAGGCAACCCCGACGGCATTCCGGTCGTCGCCCTGCATGGCGGACCCGGCGGCGGATCGAACCCCGAGATGCGCCGCTTCTTCGACCCGACGCGCTATCGCATCTTCCTGTTCGACCAGCGCGGCTGTGGCCGCTCGACCCCGCATTCGGAACTGCGCGAGAACACGACGTGGGACCTGGTCGATGACATGGAGACCCTGCGCGAGCATGTTGGCGTCGACCAATGGGTCGTTTTCGGCGGTTCCTGGGGCTCGACCCTGTCGCTGGCCTATGCCGTGACGCATACGGAGCGCGTGCTGGGCGTCGTGCTGCGCGGCGTGTTCCTTGTCTCGAAGGCCGAGATCAGCTGGTTCTACCAGTCGGGCGCGAGCCGCCTGTTCCCGGATTCCTATGACCGCTATATCGCGCCCATCCCCGAGGACGAGCGTGGCGACTTGCTGAACGCCTTCCACAGGCGCCTGATCGGCAGCGACAAGAATGCCCGTATCGAAGCAGCCCGCGCCTGGGCCCGCTGGGAGGGCGAGACCCTCTCGATCAAGGGCCCGGTGACGACGCCGCCGCGCTTCAACGAGGATGATTTCGTTGACGCCTTTGCGCGGATCGAGTGCCACTATTTCGTCAATCGCGGCTTCTTTGCCCATGATTCCTGGCTGCTGGAAGAATGCGAGCGCAAGCTGAAGGATGTGCCGGGCATGATCGTTCACGGGCGCTATGATGTCGTGACCCCGCTATCGACGGCTTGGGCCCTGTCCAAGGCCTGGCCAAAAGCGCAGCTGCACATCATTCCCGATGCCGGCCACTCCTCGATGGAGCCCGGCATTGTCGACCACCTTATACAGGCCACGGACGACCTGGCCGAGATGTTCGGGCCGTCGAAAAAGAGCTGAAACGCCTGCGACGCCTGTGAGGGCGCTTGGGGGTGAGGTTTGAGTTTTCGGGATGGGATTCCGGGTCATGTGTCCGGAATAGGTCCCAATTCTTCCATGAAGACCCGTATCCCCAGCGAAAGCTGGGGCCCAGAGCCGCAAAGAGCTGTGCCTGCCGGACTGGATCCCAGCGTGCGCTGGGAAAGCGGGAGGGGAGGAGAAAGCAGGTCTTCCCCGGCGAGCG
>TARA_R110000787_G_scaffold215191_1_pt1 | contig 11899 bp, 13 predicted proteins | sample TARA_R110000787 | Tara Oceans TARA_R110000787 (sample SAMEA4397920) | marine metagenome | biome: Polar Biome; feature: [DCM] deep chlorophyll maximum layer (ENVO:01000326); material: water (ENVO:00002006), including particulate matter (ENVO:01000060) such as... | depth 35 m
TACATTAATAAAAAGCTGATCGAAGTTGGTTCCAATTACACCTCTATCAGCCCAAAAAGAGCCGCTTGTTATAACACCATTGGCGAGAGTAAAGCTGTTCTCAAATTGATTTGTCCAAACAGTTACATCCGTGGGAGTTCCGGTAAATGCGCCAGCGCTAAATGAGTCGACAAAAACTTGAGTTGCTGACGAAGTGGCGTTGTCTGTCAGACCTAAGATTCGACCAGTGACACTTCCGGCAATACCATTTGTAACTCCAGAATCACCGGTATCGGTGCTGAACGTAAAGATAAAATCGGCAGCATTTGCTGGCGTTGTAGCGACAAATGACAATGATGCTGCGGTAGCTAAAAGTAGCTTTTTCATGATTTTGGGCCTTTCGAAGATACGTTCAGTGATTCCTGAATTTGTATTAGATGATGCAATCCTTCTGTGATTGTTAATTCAACATTAAGGACATTACAACTGGGCCCTCAAAATTCTCTGATTCGTGCCATTATGGGACAACTGCAAGTTGTAGCATGATGTGAAAAAACCACCGGAATCGCTTCCAGCGGGCTTTATGCTTTGGTCAGTTGTGAGAGGTGGCTCGCACTGAACGAATGACGGCTTTCGGAATGCACCGATTAAGTCTCCAAAGACCACTATTGGGGCGTTAGCCGCCATTCAGTGTCCGTATCCGCAATGTCCGCTTTTCTGCCCAAAGTGGAATTGGTTCCCTTCCGTTCCCCCTGCCCGGAAAGAATTCATCCAAAAAAACCACTGGTTAACAGTAGCGCTCTATAGCCCTGTGACAGAAGGGCCGGATTTCAGGCTTTGCCGCTGGCGGTTTTCCGACCAGCGACCGTTTCATCCGGGGGGATATATATGGCATTTATCAATCATTTTGCCGAGGCCGAAGACGAGCTGAACTATGTGCATGACGAGCGCGCGTCGCGGCTCAAGGCGACCCGGGCTGTGCTCATTCTCGGCCCGCTGATTTTCCTCGGCTTCTTCATGCTGACCCCGGTCTTCTCGTCGAACGAGGCCTTTGCGACCTTCAATATCACGACGATGGCGATCGTCGGCTTTTTCGCACTGGCGATATTTGCAACGACCAACCGCCTTTATATCGAGCAACCGTGGCTGGATCTCTTGCCGTTCATTTGCATGTCGATCGCAGCGGCCGTGCTGATGACCGTATTGGTTCGTACCACGGCGGCCAATGACCTCGATATTACCAAGATATCCGTCGTCTACTTTGGCCTGATCTATTTCATCGCCAGCGTTGCCTTTGTCGCCAATGTACGGCTGTTCACGATCTGGGCGATCGGCATGCTGGGGGTGTTCATCGCCTATATGGACAGCCACGGCATCGACGTCGACGAGATGTATCATACCATCGTCAACATCAGCTTTTTCCTGCTGTTCGCGATCTTCTCCAACTGGGAAGCCGATCGCCGGGCGCGGGCGATGTATGTGGCTCGCCAGGAGCTCAACCAGGAACGCAAGAAGACGGAGAAACTGCTCTATAATGTCTTGCCGCAAGCGGTCGCCCAGCGGCTGCGCGCGGGTGAGGTGGTGGCCGATTCCTTCTCCGATATCTCTGTGGTTTTCATCGATATTGTTGGCTTCTCGAAACTTTCCAAGCAGCTTTCGCCGGGTCATCTGGTCGAGCAGCTGAACGGGTTTTTCCTGATCGCCGACCAATGCGCGACCCGCTATGGCATCGAGAAAGTCAAAACCATCGGTGATTGCTACCTTGCGGTTTGCGGCGGTACCGCTTCCGACGGCTCCGGCGCCAAAGATGCGGTAAGCTTTGCCAAAGATGTGATTGCGGAAATGCAGAGCCGGGCCGCAGAAAGCGGGATCGACATCCAGTTGCGGGTCGGCGTGCATTCCGGGCCGGTCGTCGGCGGCGTGGTCGGGACAAGCCGGCTGGCCTATGATTACTGGGGCGATACGATGAATATCGCCAGCCGGATCGAAGGCGCGGCGGAGCCCAACGGGATAGCGGTGTCAGCCGCCACCTTCTTCCAGTGCACCGGAAGTCACGAATTTGACTCGCCCGAAACCATCGCGCTGAAAGGAGTCGGGGATACGGTGATTTACCGGATCAAGCCCGATATTGCGGCGTGAACTGGCGACCGGGAGCGCCGATTATAGTCCCGGCTTCTAGCGCTTCATCTTCTCGAACAGATCGACCAGCTCGTCGAATTTCTCGCGCTGTTCTTCGGGGTCGCCGGTGGCGATCGCCTCGCTGACGCAGCAGGCGGCGTGGTCCTTGAGAATCTGGCTCTCGACTTTGGCGAGCGCCGATTTCACCGCCTGCATCTGGTGCAATATATCCATGCAATAGCGGTCTTCCTCGACCATTTTCGCGATGCCCCGCACCTGCCCCTCGATGCGGTGGAGCCGGTTCAGTTTCGCGCTGATATTGTCTTTTGCCATGGTTCCGTCCTTATCACGCAGATAGCAGCTTGTAACTCATCCACAGCGCCATGCCGATCATGAAAATATTCTCGGTCAGCGAGATAAAGCCGAGCGGCACATTGCTGTCTCCGCCGACGCACGCACATTTGAGCTCGCGCTTCTGGATATAGACCGCGTAGAAGACCGAGACCGCGCCGATCGTGCCGATGAACAAGGCCACGGGGATGGCCAGCCATAGCGCGACGCCGGCAATCATCAGCACGCCGGCCAGCCCCTCGCCGAACGGGTAGAGATAGGAATAGCGCACCCAGCGTCTGGCGAGCAGATCATAATTGAGGAACATGGTCGAGAAGCTCTCGATATCGCGCAATTTCAGGTAAGCGAGACCGCACATCGAGAAAGCAACGAACCATTCGGCGGTCAATATCGAGAACCAGGCGCCGGTGGAGACAAAGGCGGCGGCCAGCGCCATCAGGAACGTCATCGTGAACAGAGCGATGACCGGCTGGTAGCTGGTGTCGCTGCGCTCTTCCTTCGGCCTGTCCTTGCCGAGATACACTCGCAACTGGTCATAGCCGCCGATCCGCTCGCCATCGATGAAGGTCTGCGGCGTGGTCTCGACATCATGCTCCGCCTTGAACGCGTCGGTCTCGGCTCTCGTGGTCAGATGATGGTCCTCGACGGTGAAGCCTTGTCGCTCGAGCAGATATTTTGATTTCAGCCCGTAAGGACAGATATGCTGGTCCATTACCATGCGGTAGAGTTTTGCTGTTCTGTTTTTCACGGTCAAACCCTTATTGTCATATACCTATGGGGGGTATATAGGATTTCGCATGATAAAAAGCAATCTTCCCCTGTCGCGCCGTAGCATGATCGGCTCTCTTGCCGCCCTGAGCGGTCTAGCCGCCCTGCCCATGCCCGCATGGTCAATGGGCCAGATGGGCGGCCCGGTGCGCAAGGGTATCCATGAACTTTCCGGCGCCAAGGTCGATCTGCATATCGCCGATGGCAGCTTTGCCACCGGCGGCCGGTCGGGGCACGCGATTGCGGTCAACGGCACGGTGCCGGGCCCGCTGATCCGGCTGAAGGAGGGCGAGCAGACGATACTCTCGGTGCACAATATGCTGGACGTCGACAGTTCGGTGCACTGGCATGGGCTGCTGTTGCCGTTCCAGTTTGACGGCGTGCCGGGGATCAGCTTTCCGGGGATCAGGCCGGGTGCGCGTTTCGATGTGCCGCTGACGCCGCGCCAGTCGGGCACTTACTGGTGGCACAGCCATAGCGGGCTGCAGGAACAGGTCGGCCATTATGGGCCCCTGATCATTGATCCCGCAGGACCCGATCCGGTGCAATATGACCGCGAGCATATCATCCTGCTCAGCGAATTCACGCCGATGCACCCGCATGCCATCATGAAGAAGCTGAAGGTATCCGAAGGCTATTTCAGCATGCAGAAGACCAGTGCCACAGACGATTATCCGTTGAGCGCGGAAGAGCGGCGGATGTGGGGGAGGATGCGGATGATGCCGACCGATATCGCCGATGTGTCAGCGCCTACTTATACATATCTGATCAACGGTCATGGGCCGGAGGACGGGCTGGAGCTTCCCTATAGCCCGGGCGAGCGCGTGCGCTTGCGGATCATCAACGGCAGCGCGATGACCTTCTTCAATATTCGCCTGCCCGGCCTGCCGATGACGGTGGTTCAGGCAGACGGTGTCAACGTACAACCGGTAGAGGTCGATGAGCTACAGATCGGCGTCGCCGAGACTTATGACGTGATTGTAACGCCGAGCGAAGCGGGTGCTTTTGCGATTGCGGCGGAGAGCATGGATCGCAGCGGCATGGCGCAGGCCTCCCTCACCTCGCAACCGGGGCGAAAGGCCGCCTTCCCTGCGCTGCGCGATCCGCCTTTGCTGTCGATGGTGGACATGGGCCATGGGGGCATGGATCACGGTGACGGTGGTACTGAGCCAGCCGAGCCGATGGATCACAGCAAGATGGACCACGCCGCCATGGGGCATGCAATGCCCCATGCCGCGCCTGCCGACGCGCATAGCGGCCATGACATGGCAGCGATGGATATGAGCGGCGGCATGGATATGCGTGACACTTCACTGCTCCCTGCGAGCGTCAGGACCGGTCCCGGCATCGATATGGTATCGATGAACCCTCAGGACCGCACCGGCTATCCCGGCCTTGGGCTGGACGATGTGCCGCATAGGGTGCTCAACTATCGCCTGCTGAAATCGCTCGAGATGGATCATGACAAGCGCGCGCCTGACCGCGAGATGGAATTGCACCTGACCGGCAATATGGAACGCTATATGTGGAGCTTTGATGGCAGGAAAATGAGCGCTGTCGGCGATGCGCCGATCCGCTTCGCCTATAATGAACGGGTGCGGGTCAAGCTGGTCAACGACACGATGATGGCCCACCCGATCCACTTGCACGGCATGTTTTTCGAACTGGTCAACGGTCAGGGCCATCACCAGCCGAAAAAGCATACGGTGATCGTCCAGCCGGGCAGCAGCGCGACGTTTGACGTGACCACCGACGAGCCGGGCGACTGGGCCTTTCACTGCCATCTGCTCTACCATATGCACGCCGGGATGATGCAGACGGTCAGCGTTGCCTTTCCGGAAGGAGCGGCATGATGCGGCTATTAGCAACAAGCCTGATGGCGATGATCGGAACCACACCAGCACTGGCGCAGGATCATAGCCAGATGGATCACAGCACGCACCAGATGCCAGCAGCTCCGGAAGAAGCACCCGAGGTCGATCATTCAAAAATGGACCATGGCGCTATGGGCCACAGTCCGCCAGCCGCTCCGCAAGCATCCTCCCCGTACAACCTGACCGGCCCGCCCAATGCGGCGGATGCGATCTGGGGTGCAGATGCCATGCGTCCGGCCCGCGAAGCGCTCTATAAGGAGCATGGCAATATGCAGATCTTCTGGTTTCAGGGCGACCGGCTGGAATATCGCGCGCGCGCGGGCGAGGACGGCTTTCTCTGGGACGTGCAGGGCTATTATGGCGGCGACATCAACAAATTCTGGTTCAAGAGCGAAGGCGAAGGGAGTTTCGGCGAACCGGTTGAAAGCGCTGAAATACAGGTGATCTACAGCCGCGCCATTGCGCCCTTTTTCGATCTGCAGGCCGGCGTCCGGCAGGACCTGACCGGCCCCGACCGCACCCATGCGGTGATCGGCGTCCAGGGCCTGATGCCCTATATGTTCGAAGTTGATGCCGCGGCATTTCTCTCCACCAAGGGCGACCTGACCGCGCGCATCGAAGCGGAATATGACCAGCGCCTCACCCAGCGCCTGATCCTGCAACCGCGCGCCGAAATAAACCTGTCTGCTCAGGAGATTCCCGAACTGGATATCGGCGCCGGTATCGACAATATCGAACTCGGCCTCCGCCTCAGCTACGAGATCGCCCGTGAATTTGCGCCTTATGTCGGAATCGAGCAGGAATGGAAACTCGGCGGCAGCCGCGATTTTGCGCGGCTTGCCGGTGAGGACTCAAGCGTCACCAATTATGTGGTGGGCGTGCGTTTCTGGTTTTGATCAACTGGTGGAGCCGATGATCCTGTAGCAAATGCGTTGCTACCGGCCCCATTTTCGGCGGAACCCGAGTCAGGTTTCCGCGTAATTTGATCGACGCGAGGAAAAATCATGTTGTTGAAGAAAATCAAGACGCCCGGCCTGTCCCATCTTTCCTATCTGGTCGGTTCCGGCGGCAAGGCAGCCGTCATCGATCCGAGACGGGACTGCGACATCTATCTCGAGACCGCGCGGGCCGAAGGGCTCGAGATCACCCATATCTTCGAGACCCATCGCAACGAAGATCTGGTTTCCGGCGCGCCGATCTTGGCAAGCATGACGGGTGCCGAGGTATATCATGGTCCCAATCCGGCGGGTGACGTTGTTTATGCGAAGACCGCCCGTGAAGGCGACCGCTTCGCCATCGGGCAACTGGCGATCGAGATTATCGAAACGCCCGGCCACACGGATGATCATATCGCCTTCGCGCTGTATGACAGCGAATATCCTGACGGCGCGGTCGGCGTGTTCACCGGCGACGCGCTGTTCGTGGGCGATGTCGGCCGCACCGATTTCTACCCGGAGCGCAAACGGGAAGTGGCCGGACTATTGTTCGATTCCCTGCAGAAAATTCTGGCGCTCGGCGATCAGGCGATGATCTATCCCGCCCATGGGGCCGGATCGGTCTGCGGATCGGGAATGGCTGAACGGGAGTTTTCGACGGTCGGGCACGAGAGGAAAAACAATTCCCGGCTGCAAATCCAGAGCCGGGACGAATTTATCGAAGCGAAGATCAACGAGAACCATTATCAGCCGCCCTATTTCCGGTTGATGGAGCGGCTCAATATGGAAGGCGGCGATCCTGCACCGCGGGTGCCAAGACCGAAAAACCTGACCCTGTCGGAACTGGACAATTGTAACGCCACCCATTGGGTAGATGTGCGCGATCCGATGGCTTTTGCCTCGGGTCATTTTCCCGGATCTATGAGCCTGCCGGTCGGCATGATATCGGCATTTGCCGGATGGTATATCGGCGAGGAAGACAGCATTTTGCTGATCGGTGCGGACGAAAGCGAGCTTGCCAGTGCAACCGAGCATCTTGTTCGTATCGCGCTCGACAATATCGTCGGCGGATATACCGGGGTGGTTTCGGCGGCGGCAGCAGGGAAAAGCATGGAACAAGTCCCGATGATCGAAACGCACGAGGTCAAGACGCGGCTGCAAGAGGGCCGCAGCGACTGGACCTTGCTCGACGTGCGCGATGCGGATGAACATAGCGAATTCTCGATCGACGGTTCGCAGCATATCTATGTCGGCGAATTGAACGAACGCTGGAAAGAGCTCGACAAGGCGCATCACTATACATTGATGTGTGCCAGCGGCATGCGGGCGACTGTGGCAGCGGGCTGGCTGGCCAGTCGGGGATTTGGAAAACTCGACATCTATCTGGGCTCGATGGGCCCTTGGAAAGCGTCCCAAGAGGAGGAATAGGAAGCTATATTAGCGGCAGATAATTCCCGGATTTTATCCCGTCACCGAACGCTTGCCTCTCACGCTCCAGAACAATTTTCCAGCCAATAAGCCAAGCACGATCGCGACAATATCTGCGGCAAAATCCATCCAGTCGGCATCGCGTCCCAATCCCATGGAAAATTGCAGAAGCTCGATGCCGCCGCCGAAGACCATCAGCAGAACGAGCAGGAACGCGGCATTTGTGCGCGGCCAAAGCAATCGTGCCATCAGCGACAGGGTGAAAAATGCCAGACCGTGGTTGAGCTTGTCGTAGGCAAAAACCGTCGGCGCGTCTGCCGCAGGCATGAGCGATATCGCGAGGATGATGCCGAGCAACAGCCAGAACAGGATACGGAATATATTCAGGGTCTTCATTCTGCCCACCTAGCTGGCGAAAGATGACCGGCCCGTTAACGCAGGGGCACCGGATGCCACCCCTGCGTCACATCAGATTCTGCAAATTGATCAGGTCGTTCGTCAATATGATCATCCCGCTGGTGACCACAAATCCCAGCAATGCGGAAATAAATGTTGCGCGGTTGTTGGACATGGCATTTTCCTTTCTGAAAATAGCTGGCGCGGCGGAGCGGATCGGGGGTAGTCCGCGCTCGCCGCACCAGCTGGAATTTCCCGGTTATACGGTTAGAACCGCCACCGGGAATGATGCGAGGGCCAGCGAGAAACTCGTTACCGTCGCGAAAAATGCGCCGATCAGGGCGGTGGTGTTGAACTTCGTCATTTCACGTCTCCAGGGCTGTGGATTTCAATCCGACGGTGGATCAAGCCATCGTCATGAGCTCTAAATATACCGGTCAGGATCGAAGCGCTAACACCAGTCTTGCAAATATGTTATGCAGATACGCATAGCCCCGGGTTCTTGAAGAGAATTGGCCATGTTGGACTGGAACGACTTGCGTTATTTTCTGGCTGTCGCCCGAACGGGGAGCACCCTCGCGGCAGCGAAACATCTCCGTGTCAGCCAGTCGACAATATCCCGCCGGGTCACTGCGCTCGAAGATATTCTCGGGGTCAGATTATTCGTGCGCAAGCCTTCCGGTTACACCCTTACCCCGCGCGGAGAATCGGTTTTACCCGCAGCAGAATCGGTCGAGGCAGCGGTGCAGTCCTTCTCTCACGGCATAGCCGCCGAGGCTCGCCGCGTTGTCGGTACGGTACGACTGACGACGGTGGAATCCGCAGCCAACGCCTGGATCATTCCCTCACTCGGCCTGCTCCGCACCCGTTACCCCGACCTGCGACTGGAGATCCTGACCACAGACGAGAATCTGGATATCGCGCGCGGAGAATGTGACGTTGCACTTCGATTCGGGGAAAAGCCGACAGAGGAGATGCTGATCGTCCGTCATCTGCTCGACATGCAGGAAACATTCTACGCGCACGAGCAATTGGTGGAAAAACTGGGCATGCCCGACAGTCTGGCAGCGGTGACCTGTTATCCGCTTATCATGTCGATGGATCGGGAAGGAAAAGTCGGTCGCTGGATGACGGAGAATTTTCCGGACGCGGAAATCGCGCACCGGGCCAATACGGTATCGAGCATCATTGCGAGTGTCCGCTCCGGCGTTGGCGCTTCGATACTTCCCTGTCTGATGGGAGATGACACGAGACGTCTGGTCAGGCTGCTGCCGCCGATTGCGGAGCTGACCATGCCGGGCTGGATCGTGACAACCGACGAAGCGCGCCGGCAGCCGCATATCCGCGCGCTTATCGATTTTGTCGTCGAACAAATTCAGCTTTCGCTCGCCCGCAGCTCTTCGCGCCTGTCGGTGGTACAGGCAGCCTGATCGCCGTCATTCCGCTTCGATAAGGCTGGGATAACCTCCGCATCACAATATACCGCAGTAAACAACGGATTTGGGGCCGATGAAAGCAATGTCGCGATCGACACGTCCCTGCCGCAGAATGCTGCAGACCATAAGAAGCTGCTCGACGCGGTCAGCAACAAGGTGCCTGAATATATTATCGCAACCGGCAGGCAGGCCCTCTCCGCCAGAGACGGAAAGGGCCTGCTTCACCATATAGCCGAGCCCAAAATAATAGCCAAGGTACGCGGTAGATATTAGGGACGGGCGTCAGCCAGTTTCGTGCCTGCATGTGCGCTGAAACTGCTCATCTCAACGCGGTCGATAGCCGTCAGCCACTGTGTTTTGATTGCATCGCTGCACTTGCTCAGAGTGTGGCGGGGAAGCAATACCGAGTAGTTTCCGCTGCGGCAATAAGAGCGCGCTTCTCTTTCCAGGCGCACCATCATCCGTTCGCGGCTGCTTTCGCTCTGCAGTTCTTGAGCGACAAATTGAAACGACGCTTTTTCCTCTGCGGCCACCGCAGGAGTGGTAGCGATCGCCGATACTGCGAGCGCGAATAGGGTTGTGCTTTTGACGGTGTTCATAATGTAATTCCCTTCTGAATTTGTGCGTTGCAGCATTCTCGATTCAGACAAAAAGCGCCATCGCAGCTTGTGCACGGCCCGTTGCAATCTTTGCAAAACCTCATTTTATCGTATATTTTCAGACCACTACGACGCTTTCGCGAGATCAAGAAAAAGCGATGAAAAAGCTTTTCTCAAAAAATGGTGCATTGCAGCATATAATCGGCTAGTGTCGCGACACAGCGCGTAACTGATCCTGATTCACCCTTTGCAGGGATAAAGTCCCTGATGACGGATCATGCTGTCGTAATGAGTATCAGGAGTAACAATGCGCAGGCTTCCCCCAACCGGTGCCCTTGAAGCTTTTCTGGCCACGGCACGAAGCGGCACGCTACGCGCAGCCGCGGCTGATCTGAATCTTTCCCCATCGGCGTTGAGCCGGCGCATCCAGAATTTGGAAACCTATGTCGGCCAGCCTCTTTTCGAACGGCGACACCACGAATTCCAGCTCACCCCGACCGGGAAGCGTCTGCTGATCGGTACCGAGCCTGTGTTCGAGAAGCTCGGACTGCTTCTGGAAGAATTGCGCGAGGAAAAACAATATAAGATCACCGTGGGCGTTCCCCCGTCCTTTGCAACAGCCTGGCTGATGCCGCGTATACAGCAATTCAGGGAAAAACATCCCGAAGTCGAACTGACCCTGGACAGCTCCGGTTCGCCGATGGCGAAACTGGGTATGAGTCTTGATGCCATCATCCTGTTTGCCAACAAGAATGAACATCAGATCGAAATGCACGAACTGCGCCCGCAGCGCGCCTTTGCGATCACCGCACCAAGTCTGGTCGACACGCGCACCGGGCTAAAGCGCGCCTTGAAAGAGCAGCCGCTTCTGATCCACCGCGCCTTACCGGAAATATTGCCCAACTGGCTGAAGACTGTCGGTTTGGATGCGCTGCCTTCCAGCAAGATCGAATATTATGACAATGGTCCATTGCTGGTTTCAGCAGCACAACACGGCTTGGGAATGGCGTTGGTGCTCGAAGACATGGTCAACTTCAAGTCCGGAACATCCGGACTGGTTCGCCCCTTTGGCGAAAGCGCCGAGACTCCTTACAGCTATTTTCTCGCGATCAAAAATGCATCGGGCAGCAGGCGTGCGATCCGCTGGTTTGGCGATTGGCTCCTGAACGAAGCCGCCAGCGATCCGCGAAACCTGATGCGGTCAAAGGAATTCGTCTGATCCACGGCGATTCCCTCCATGCCGAGATTGCCGTGCCGTAGATTGGATATTTCCAGAATTACTCAGCCGGCGCGCGCGCGGGATATTTTGCTGACCGTACTGGCTGTCGCCGTCAACACATTGTCTTCGTTGTAAACATGGCCTTCCATGAAGACTATTTTATAGCCTTGCTTGATCGCCCAGCCTTCAACCCGTAGCTTTCCAGCCCGGGTTGGTTCCAGATATGAGGTCTTTATTTCCAGCGATGACAGGCCGACAATATCGGGATCGTGCAAGAACATCGCGTGGCTCATGGCTGCATCGAGCATGGCGGTAACAAAGCCGCCCTGGACGATGTCTATCGAATGGCAATAGTCTGTCCCGATATCGAATTCGAATGTACAGGCGCATTTTTCAGTGTCGACATCAACCAGCTTCCCGCCCATCAAACGGATGAACTTGGGGCTGTGTTGATTACTCTCTTCTATTATTTTTTCTTTGTTTTTCATAAATATATTCCGCGCCGGTCGTTTCCGACGACGCTCCATTGTCCTGAATAAGATTGAATCATTACGTCGATCGACCGAGAGCGTTCGCCCGAAGCCAACATTGGTTGCCGCCCGGCTTGCAGGCGCCTCCTCAGTTCACTCCGCGATCATTGCCTTCCCAATAAGGCGCGCGCAATTCCCGCCGCAATATCTTGCCCGAGGCATTTCTCGGCAAGTCGGCGATCACGTCGACCGTCTTGGGGACCTTGAAGCCCGCGATGCGTTCTTTGGCCCAGGCAATGATGCTGTCGGTGTCGATCTCGGTGACG
>TARA_R110000787_G_scaffold12665_2_pt1 | contig 11893 bp, 8 predicted proteins | sample TARA_R110000787 | Tara Oceans TARA_R110000787 (sample SAMEA4397920) | marine metagenome | biome: Polar Biome; feature: [DCM] deep chlorophyll maximum layer (ENVO:01000326); material: water (ENVO:00002006), including particulate matter (ENVO:01000060) such as... | depth 35 m
ATGCAGAGGCATTAGATGCCTATAAAACAAGAACAAACGGTAGAGTTTCTGATATGCAGGCTGCTAAAACCGTTTGGGAGAATGTTTTAAAAGAAAGAATATATACGAAACAACTTGAAGAAGCAGGTGTTACCGTTGGAGAATCTGATGTAATTGATAATATCATTAATTCGCCGTCAGTCCAAAATAATGCACAATTTTTTAATGAAGCAGGTTTATTTGATAAAGATAAATTTTTGCAGTTCTTAAAAGACACTGAGCAAAGTGAAGATCAAAACCTTTGGAATGCTTGGAGCAATTATATTAATGATGTTGGGATTACTTTAAAGAGAAGTACCTATGATAATTTAATTAAAGCAGGTCTTGGAGCTTCATTAAAAGAAGGACAATATACCTATGAAGATGATAATAATTTAGTTAGTGCCGATTTTGTTTTTCTGCCTTATTCGTCTATACCAGATAGTTTAGTTACCGTAACTAAAAGTGATGTAGAAGCTTATGTGAAAAAAAATTCATCTAAATATAAAGTAGATGCCTCTAGAGATATATCTTACGTTAAGTTTGATGTTTTACCAACAGATATTGATAAAGAAGATATAAAAAACAATGTTGGATCTTTCTTAGAAGATAGAGACGATGTCAATAAAGCTACGGCCCAAAAAATTGTAATTCAAGGATTAAAAAACACAACAGATTATAATTTATTTTCAGACGAAAATATATCCGATATTCCAATGCAAGAATTGTATTATATGAAAGGAGGGTTACCAGAATCTATTTCAGATGCTGTTCTTCTAGCAAATGCTAATGATACTTTTGGTCCTTATGAAGATAGTAATTATTTTAAAATATCTAAAATCACAGAGACTTATACAAGACCAGACTCTGTAAAAGCTAGTAGTATATTTATACCTTATGTTGGTTCCCTCGGTGCATCAGCAACTACAACAAAAACAGAAGAGCAAGCAAAAATTTCAATAGACAGCATTTATAAAATTGTTAGAAATGACAAAAAGAAGTTTGCGAAGATCGCAAGCCAAGTAAATACAGATTCAAGTAAAGATAAAGGTGGAGATATTGGATGGAATATGCATAATGCATCATTTAACTCAACAAGGTTTGATCTCGATTTAGCTGAATTTATGTTTGACAATAAAGTTGGTAAAATTGGTGTAGTTAAATCTAAATTCGGTTTCCATGTTATTAGAATAGATGATCAAAAGAACAAGCAGAAAGCGGTTAAGATGATCACTTTTGGAAGGCAAATTGTCCCATCTATAGATACAGAAAATGCCGTTTTTCAAAAAGCTGAAAAATTTGCTCTAGATCTTTCTGACAAAGAAAACAACTTTTTTGATGTTGCAAAAAACAAGGCATATCAAACAAAACCAGCTATTGGTTTAAGGATTATGGATGATAAGGTTCCTGGTCTTCCAGCTACTCAAAGACAAATTGTTACTTGGTCTTTTGGTAAAGATACCAAAGTAGGGGATATTCAAAGATTTGATATAGATAATGGATATGTAGTTGCTTTTTTAACTGGTAAATCAGAAGAAGGTGTTCTGAATTCTTCAAAAGCAATTAATAGAGTTAGACCAATTTTATTAAATGAGCAAAAAGCTGAATTACTAAAAGCTAAAATGGTTGGTTCTTCATTAAATGATTTAGCCACTTCTAATTCAGTAAGCGTTAAACAAATGGATAATGTCGGGTTAAAATCTCCTTCAATAATAGGGGTAGGTTTTGAGCCTAGAGTAATTGGAGCTATGCATTACGCTAAAGAGAATGAATTATATAATAAAATTGTAGGCGATAGAGGTGTTTTTGCTTTTGTGGTTACTAAAAAGGAAAAAGCCGCTTTATTACCAAACTATGAGCCTTTCAGACAGCGTTTGTCTGAAGAGAGGAAAGCTAAAACGTTAAAAATATTTGAAGCCTTAAAGAAATCATCTAAGGTAGAAGACAGCAGAGCTGCTTTTCATGGAGTTCAATAAACGACTCAATAGTATATAAATAAAAAAGCCGCTACATTATTATGTAGCGGCTTTTTTATTTATTATAATTAATGTTATCCGTTCATTGAAATTAAAAACTCTTCATTGTTTCTAGAGAATTTAATTTTTTCATTAATGAATTCCATCGCTTCAATAGGGTTCATATCTGCAAGATATTTTCTTAAGATCCACATACGTTGAACATTTTTAGCATCTAATAAAAGATCATCTCTACGTGTGCTAGATTTAATTAAATCTATAGCAGGATAAATACGTCTGTTAGAAATATTTCTATCCAGTTGTAATTCCATATTACCTGTTCCTTTAAACTCTTCAAAAATAACTTCGTCCATTTTTGAACCAGTTTCAGTAAGAGCAGTTGCGATAATAGTTAAAGAACCTCCATTTTCTATATTTCTAGCAGCACCAAAGAAACGTTTTGGTTTGTGTAAAGCATTTGCATCTATACCTCCTGAAAGTATTTTACCAGACGCTGGAGCAACTGTGTTGTAGGCTCTAGCTAAACGAGTAATTGAATCTAATAAGATAACTACATCATGTCCACATTCTACTAAACGTTTTGCTTTTTCTAAAACAATATTAGCAACTTTAACATGTTTGTCAGCTGGTTCATCAAATGTAGAAGCAACTACTTCACCACGCACACTACGTTGCATGTCAGTAACTTCTTCAGGTCTCTCATCAATTAGTAAAACAATTTGATATACTTCTGGATGATTCGCTGCAATTGCATTGGCGATATCCTTTAATAACATTGTTTTACCTGTTTTCGGTTGTGATACAATCATACCACGTTGTCCTTTTCCAATAGGAGAGAAAATATCAATAATTCTAGTTGAAAGAGAACTTCCCTTTTCTGCTAGATTAAATTTCTGTTCTGGGAAAAGTGGCGTTAGATGTTCAAAAGATACACGATCTCTAACGATGTTAGGATTTAAACCATTAATTTTAGAAACTCTAATTAAAGGAAAGTATTTTTCACCTTCTTTTGGCGGTCTCACATTACCTCTAACTGTATCACCGGTTTTTAATCCAAATAATTTTATTTGAGATTGCGATACATATATATCATCAGGAGATGATAAATAGTTATAATCGGAAGAACGTAAAAATCCATATCCATCAGGCATCATTTCTAAAACACCTTCACTTTCTATGATTCCATCAAATTCAAAGTCGGGGTCTTTGTATTTATTTCCGCTCTTTGGATTGCGTTGATTTTGATTTTTAGGATCTCTATTAGAATTCGTATTCTGATTTCTATTTCGATTATTGTTTTGTGGCGCTTTAGCAGGTCTTGGATTTGGTTTGTCTTCTGTAGTCCCATTTTTTTCTACTGGATCCTTCTCAGAAGACTTATCTTCGGCAATCTTTGTTTCAGGTTGCTTAGATTTATGAACTGGCTTCTTGTTTTGTTGAACAGGAGTTTTTTCCGGTACAGCTTTCTCTTCTGTTTTCTCTTCTGCTTTTTCTGTTGATTTTTGTTCTACTTTTTCTTCTTTTACTATAGGAGCAGAATCAATAGGTTTTTGAACTGAACTTTCTTCAGGAGTTATTTTTTTAACAACTCTCTTTCTTTTTGGTTTTTCAGTTCTGGCTTTAAGCTTTTCAGTTCTAGCCGTTTCTTCTTTTGTAGGATTAGCAGCTTGAATATCTAAAATTTGATATACGAGATCTAATTTGTTTAACTGGCTAGTTTTTGTTAAGCCAATAGATTTAGCAATTTGCTGTAAATCAGCAAGAGTTTTTGCTTTTAGCTCAGAAATTTCGAACATGTATGTTGAGTTAAATTAGGATTCTTAAATGTTTTAAGAATTTGTTAAGTGTTTTTTTTGATTTTATAAAGATTGTATAAAGTACTATACAATTATATTAGAGTGGTTGTATTGTAGCAAATATATGTAATTTTTTTAAATGTTTATGTTTCTTTTTAAAAAAGAAAGTGATAATTTTGTATTTCGTTTTAAAGAAATGATACAAAGAATACAATCAATATATTTATTAGTAATAGCAATCCTTTCAATAGGATTAACTTTTACTTTCAACCTATGGAAAATAGGAAAAGAAAAAGTATTTGCTTTTGATTTATTTTCTAATGAAGCAAATTTTGAAAAATTGGTTCCTGTATTTTTTGTTCTTTCAGCATTAGTTGCCTTGATAACTATTTTTCAATTTAGAAAAAGACAGCTTCAATTTGTGCTTGGACGTGTTATTATTTTGATCAATCTCTTTTTATTAGGAATATTGATTTATTTATCTCTAAACTTACCTGGAGAAGTTTCTTCTGAGAAAGGTATTGGGATGTTTATACCTATTGTTGTTGTTTTGCTTTCTGTGATGGCAAATAAAGCAATAAAGAAGGATGAAGATCTCGTAAAATCTGTTGATAGATTGCGATAGACCTAACATCTTAGTATATTTAGTGCGATAAACCAGAGTTAACACTCTGGTTTTTTTATATTTACCCGCTAAATTCATGAAATTAAGCACTCATTGTAAATAGTGAACTGCCTCCCCATAAATGGGGAGAAGAAAATTTCACCAAATCAAGGTATTGTGTAATACTTAACTTCCTATTAAATTTGTAGTGTAGAATGAAAGAAAAGATACAAGTTCATGTCGCTGATGATCATAAAATACTAATTGAAGGTATTATAGCGGTTATTAATACAGACGAAGATATAGAAGTAGAAGGGTACTCTCTTACAGGTAAGGAAGTAATTGACTGGGCAGAGAAAAATACGGCAGATATTTTAATTTTAGATATTAATATGCCGCATTATGATGGAATTGAAGTTCTAAAGTTTTTTAAACTTAAAAATATCAATCTAAAAGTCATTATTCTTTCTAGCTATGATGATGTGAAGCTAGTCGTGGAGATGTTAAATTTAGGAGCTAATGGTTTCTTATCTAAAGATAGTGCTGGAGAGCATATTATAAACGCAATAAAAGCGATTTATCAAGGTGAGCAATACTTTAGTGATGCTATTAAGAATAACCTTTTAAAGCTTTATACTGGTAAAAAAGTAAAAGCTGGACAAAGACCGGAAAGTACCATAGCGCATAGTTTAACAGATAGAGAAGTTGAAGTTTTAAAGTTAATTGCGCAAGAATATAGTTCACCCGAAATAGCAGATCTATTAAATATAAGTCAAAGTACAGTAGATACGTACAGAAAAAGTTTATTAAAGAAAACAAATGTTAAAAATGCAGTAGGACTAGCAATGTATGCAGTAAAAAATAAAATTATATAGTTATTAAGGTTCTCGAAACCAATATTACCCCCTAAAGTTTAGAGAATTTCGGTCCCCCAACCTCTATTATATAGTTTTACTGTATACTTTACTAGGTCTATTTCTTTGAATAATTACACATATAAAAACCGAATTTTCATTTTTTTTTAAAATTTCTTATTATGAATAAATTAAGCTTAACATCGTTATTAATTATAATAACACTAGGATTTTCTTCTTGTACACAAGAAGAGTCAACTTTTTTAGAAGAGCCAAGTGCTGAGGATTTATTAAAATCCTTCAAATTGAATAAAAGTGCTACAGGAGATTATTCTTTAGATTACCAGTTAAACAATGGTGCAGCATCAGATAAAGTAGTAGATGATGAAACTAATACCAATAATATTTACTTATATTCGTCAGAAAATGAATCTAAATCAACTAATAATGAAGGTTTAGCCATACAAGATGGTGAGTTAAGAATTAGTTTCAATGATACTGAAAAAGACAAGAGCTATTCTATTACAGTCTTAGATGATGATATTAAGTCAAGTAAATCTGAAAACGAGGGTGATTTAGAATATTTGAATTCTTACAGTATTGCTACTAATGATGATGGTATTTATACTCTAGATTTTAAAGTAAATGATGGTATTGCTGTTGATTTTATATATGATGGAGATAGAGATGTATATGAAATTCATTTAAATTATGATGAAAATGCTTCTCAATCTGATTTTTTACAATCATTCAATAAAGAAGAAGGAGTATCTTTAAATATTGAGTTTTTTAATAATGCAGAAGGCTCTTCGAAGACTATGTCAACACAATTTTCACCACCCCAACCAGTAATTATAATTGAAGATTAATAACTAATATAGATTTCAAATAAAATACTTGGAAAGTAATCATTATAAAATAAAGACTTATTTATTATTTACTATAGTCTTATTTGCGACTAGCTTAAGTTATAGCAATTCAGAGATTAATCATATTTCAATCTCTAAATTGTTCTTTCAAAAGAATCAAAATTCCACTCTATATAAATTATTTGAAAAATCTGATAGTCTATTTAAAGCTAAAAAATATACTAGAGCATTAAAACTAGCTCTAAGGGTTATAGATGATGCAGAGAAATCAGAAGATTTAGAGTTAATATCTAAAACCAATTATCTAATAGGAAGAATTTGGTACTTAACAGAATCTTATGAAAATGCTATTTTTTATTTCAAGACGAGTTTAAAACAGCTGACAGAAATTACTGAGGTAAATGATTCATCAAAAGAATTAGACTTAGAAAAGTTAAATAATAATTATAATGTTTTAAACAATAATTTACAGATTGGCTCATCTTATCTAAAATTATTTAACAGCACATACGAAGTAGGTTTAGATAGAGATAGCTTAAAAAATAAAATATATAGAGATAGTATCATATTTTATTACGGTAAAATTGTAAACGCCTCTTCATTAAGTAGAGATATATCTTTATTAAAGTCTAAAGCTTTAAATAATTTAGCAGGAGTATATATTCGTGATAGTATATATGATTTAGCTAAGATGTATACTTTAAAATCATTAGAGATAAAAAAGAAGATAGGGGATCAATACTCAATAGCAGCAGGATATAATGCATTATTTAATATTCATTTCTCTAATAGAGAATATGAAAAAGGTAAAGAAGCATTATTCAAAGGTGTTGAAACTCTCGATAAAATTAAAGGTGAAAAAGCAGATAAGATAAGAGTTGCTTTGTATTTGAATTTAGCCTATTCAATGTACAAGTTAGAAGACTATCATGCCTATGAGTATCAAAAAAGATCATGGGAATTGTATGATAACTTAAAAGATAGAGATAATGAACAAAAGTTAGCTGATATTTATGCTGATAGGAATTTTGATAAAGGACTGAAAGAAGGCATTTTACAAGAAGAGATTAAAAGACAAAAAGCTCAAAAAACAACTTGGATTATTGGAATCACTAGTTTTTTCGTAATCATTCTTTTAGTCTTTGTTTTAAACCAATACAAACTTCGCCAAAAGAATTTAGGATTAGAACTCTCAAAAAAAGACTTGCTTCAGCAACAAAAGCTTGAAAAGGTTAGATCTGAATCACAAATAAGAATCTTAAATGCTACCTTAGATGGCAAGGAAACAGAGCGTAAAGAAATTGCTGAAACCTTACATGATAGTGTTAGTGCTTTGTTATCATCTGCAAATTTACATTTACAAGCATGTAAAAAACAATTTAATGGAGCTACACCTATAGAAGTAGATAAATCTCAAAAGATCATTAATGAAGCTTCTCAGAAAATAAGAGACTTATCTCATACCTTGGTTTCTTCTATTTTATTAAAATTTGGATTAGGGTATGCTATTAAAGATATGGTAGAAAAATATTCTAACTCGCAATTGCAAATAGCACATGAAACCAAGTATATTAAAAGATACGATCAAGGTTTTGAAATAAAACTTTACAATATTACGCAAGAGTTTATTAATAATATTCTAAAACATAGTAACGCTACACATGCAAGTATCACTTTAATCGAGAAAAATAAAAAATTGAGGCTTGTTATTAAAGATAATGGAGATGGTTTTGATACAGCGCTTATTCCAGAAAAAGACGGATTAGGAATTAATCAAATAGAAGCTAGAATTCAGATGATGGAAGGAGAATTTACCATAGAAACAAGTAATGGAAAAGGAACACATATTCATATAGAACTTCCTGTTTGTGAAAGAGTATTGACTAAGTTCGCGTAGCTAATTCTACAATTTCCATATTTTTAATCTCACCTTTATCTAGCTCAAAACGAAGCATTGTTCTTATTTTATGAAATCCATGTTTACCAGCAGCACCCGGATTTAAATGTAATAATTCCAATTTTTTATCATACTGTACCTTTAAAATATGAGAATGTCCACTGATGAAAATTTTTGGTCTTATTTTTTTTAATTCATCTCGTATTCTTGCGTTATATCTATTCGGATAACCACCAATATGAGTCATCCAAACGGTAACATCTTCAACTCTAAATTTGTTGTCTAAAGGAAATTGTAAACGTGCATCTTTTCCATCAATATTACCGTAAACTGCTCTAAGAGGTTTTAGTTTATTAATGGTATCCGTTACCTCAAGATTTCCAATATCTCCAACATGCCAAACTTCGTCGGCTTGCTTTACAAATTTTAAAATTTGATCATCAATAAAACTATGTGTATCTGAAAGTAATAAGATTTTCTTCACAGAACGAAAGTACAAATAACAAAATAAAATTCGTAATTTTGATAGCTCTTAAAGCACTACTTTTTTGAGATATTTTATAGAGTTATCGTATAAAGGAACTAAGTATCATGGTTGGCAAGTTCAACCAGATGCAAACTCAGTACAAGAAGAAATAAATAAAGCGATTTCTACAATTCTTCAAGAAGAAATTTTAGTAGTTGGAGCTGGAAGAACAGATGCAGGAGTCCATGCGAGTCAAATGTTTGCACATTTTGATACTATAAAAAAGTTATCAGATGAGTATATTTATAAATTCAATTCGATATTGCCAAATGATATTAATATCAATTCTATAGAATTAGTTTTAGAGGATGCACATGTACGATTTGATGCAATAAGTAGAAGCTACGAGTATAAAATTTGGTTAGGTAGAAATCCGTTTTTATTAGAAACTACCTGGCAAATTCATCAAAAAGAGTTAGATGTTGAGAAGATGAATGAAGCTGCTAAAATTTTATTTGAGTATGAGGATTTTGAAAGTTTTTCTAAAGTAAAAACAGATGTAAAAACTTTCAATTGTAACATTACACAAGCAGAGTGGATCATAGAAAATGAAAATTTAAGCTTTTATATTACATCAAACAGGTTTCTAAGAAATATGGTAAGAGCTGTTGTGGGTACTTTAGTTGAAGTAGGATTAGGAAAAAAAACAGTTCAAGATTTTAGAAAAATTATTGAAAGTAAAAAGAGAAGTGAAGCCGGATTATCAGTTCCAGCTCAAGGCTTATTTTTAACAAAAATCATTTATTAAGTATGTCAGAAAAAATATCGGGTAATGCCTTTGATATAAGAATCTTTACAAGATTAATGAGTTTTGCCAAAAGCTATAAGCTCAAATTTTCTATCGCTGCAATTTCTACCATTACTTTAGCATTGGTTTCTGCTATAACTCCATATATTATTGGTGAAACTGTCAATGATTTTGTAGATAATCAAGATGTTGGAAACCTAGTATACTATATCAAAATCTTACTAATATTAATTTTCATAGAAGTTATTCTTCAGTTTTTGTTCATTTATTATGCTAATTGGGTAGGGCAACATATTATTAGAGATATTAGAGCCAAAACCTTTAGACATATACAAAGTTTTAAGATGTCTTATTTTGATAATACTTCTGTGGGTAGATTAGTAACAAGAGTCGTTTCTGATATTGAAACCATCGCTAACTTTTTCACTCAAGGGGTTTTTATGATTGTGAGTGATATTTTAAAAATGTTGGTTGTAATTGTTGTGATGTTTGCGATGAATTGGCGCTTAGCCTTAATTGCCTTAGCTGTTTTGCCAATTTTAGTATATGCTACTAAAGTTTTTCAAGTTGCTATTAAAGCTACATTTCAAGATGTTAGAAATCAAGTAGCAAACTTAAATGGCTTTGTTCAAGAGCGTTTAACAGGAATGAAAATTGTTCAGTTGTTTAGTAGAGAACAGATAGAATACGAGAATTTTAAAGAAATAAATAACAAGCATAAAAAAGCGCATGTAAAAACAGTATGGTACTACTCCATCTTTTTTCCAATCGCAGAAATTTTATCCTCTATCGCAATTGGTTTAATTGTTTGGTATGGCGGACATCAAATATTAGAAGGCATCACAACAGTTGGAGCAGTCATTGCTTTTATAAAAATGTCTCAGATGCTCTTTAGACCCTTACGTCAGATTGCAGATAAATTTAATCAGTTACAAATGGGGATAGTTGCTGGTGAACGTGTTTTTAAAGTGATAGACACAGAAAGCTTTATCAGTAAAGAAGGTACTGTTGTTGCTTCTGATATTCAGGGTGAAATCAATTTTAAAGATGTAAGGTTTAGCTATATCAAAGGAGAAGAAGTTTTAAAGGGAGTTTCTTTAGAAGTGAAAAAAGGTCAGACGATTGCCATTGTGGGAGCTACTGGAGCAGGTAAATCGACTATAATTAATTTGATTAATAGGTTTTATGAAATTGATAGCGGCGTTATTTCGGTAGATAATATTCCAGTTGAAGACTACGAATTAGCTTCTTTACGAAATCAAATCGCGATTGTGTTACAAGATGTTTTCTTATTCTCAGATTCTATTTATAACAATATCACCTTAAAGAATGATCGTATCTCTTTAGAGGAAGTAAAAGAGGCTGCTAAAAAAATTGGGATTCATGATTTTATCATGACGCTTCCAGGTGGATATAACTACAATGTGAAAGAAAGAGGAGTCATGCTTTCTTCTGGACAAAGGCAGTTAATTGCTTTTTTAAGAGCCTATGTAAGTAAGCCTAGAATATTAATTTTAGACGAGGCAACATCTTCCGTAGATTCTCATGCCGAGCAAATGATTCAATACGCTACTGATACTATTACCAAAGGAAGAACTTCTATTGTAATTGCACATCGATTGGCAACTATTAAAAAAGCCGATAAAATTATTGTGATGGATAAAGGAGTTATCGTTGAAGAAGGTACTCACAAAGAATTGCTGAAGAAGAAAGAAGGGTATTATAAAAACTTATATGACAAACAATTTAGTCTAGAATTAGCTTCTTAATGCTATCGTTTTTCTGAATCAAATGTATACTGTCTAGTTGTTTGTTTTTTAGAATACTGTCTTTATTCTGAATCAACTGTATACTGTCTAACTGTTTGGTTTTCTCAATAGAATCATTCTTTTGTGGTTGGTTTAACTGTTTGAAATATTCTGGTCCCATATAGAAGAAAACAGCCATGGATGTTCCTATTATAAATAAAACAAAAAGAAAACCAGATATTAATGAAAAGTAAATCGTTTTAATTACAAACTGAAAAAATGTAAGTTTAAATAATCGAATTAAAACATATCCAAAATATATAAAGGTTGCACCGCTCATTACTAATGAAGCGATGGCGCTAATCTCTTTGTCTATAAAATAGATAGGAACTACAACCAAAAAACTTAGAATTACTATTTGTGAAGCTGCATATAAGTAAATGATAAGATGCTCATAGAAATTATATTTCTTTTTATTTAAAAATACCAACCAAGAAATGAAACCATAAAGAGGAATATTAGCAACACTCAATAACGCTTGATAATCAGTTGTTAAATCAACAAATTTTTTCAGAAATTCAGGATCTTCAAAAGGGTTTCCTGACCCTTGCCCTGAATTTATTCCTAAAGTTTCAAAAGCAATGTCTTTTAAGAAATATAGGTAAATTCCACTCAGAGTTATCGAAACCAGCAAATAATTTACAGGATTATAATGTTTCTTACGAACTCCTTTTATGAATCCATCAATAACCACTTCTGGTTTTGTGAATAAATGAAAAAAGGTTTTTAGAAGTTTATTATCTACACTTAGTACTTTATCTAAAAATTCTTTAAATAAAAACCTTAATGAAATACGT
>TARA_R110000787_G_scaffold16622_10_pt1 | contig 11881 bp, 10 predicted proteins | sample TARA_R110000787 | Tara Oceans TARA_R110000787 (sample SAMEA4397920) | marine metagenome | biome: Polar Biome; feature: [DCM] deep chlorophyll maximum layer (ENVO:01000326); material: water (ENVO:00002006), including particulate matter (ENVO:01000060) such as... | depth 35 m
TTTCCTCTAAAACTTCAAGCCTTCCAAATTTCCGGGTAAGCAATAGGTAAGCACGCGGGATACGTAAATCCTATTACCACCTGCACCAATCCAATCCTTTGTGCATGATATAAACTCAGCTCAGTTGAGGAGCCGTATTATGCCACCAAAGAAGAAACTGCCCATCGGCTGGAAGCGCACAGGTTACAGCCGCCTGAAAGATACAGGTCTCTATCCTGATGAAGCCCTGATCAAGCTAGCGAAGCAGTTCGAGATATCCGGTGCCATAGAGTACAACTCTGATGTTTGGAAACTAAAGCAAAGGCTGGAAACTGCAGCTACGTCATATTTGGCTGAGAAGCATAACAGTTCCGGCCCAAAGCCTCAGGATATCAGATCATTTCTCGCCGTTCTTGCTGACAAGTCAGACGAACTGAATGCTCTCATTAACGGGCTTGATGATATCACCTGGGACCAGCTTCGAAGAACTGAGTACCGACTACAACAAAGCGCATTTTATCGTGGTGATGAGCGGCTTGTAGAAATCGGTGTAATGCGCCGACGAAACGAATTTGATACGGAAGGCCTTGAACTCTCCTATTCGGATATCAGTGACGTATCCATCAGTCTTGATTATCTAAAATTCTTAGCCGTTGAATCGTTGGGCGACGTCAAAAAAGACAAAGCTGGCAGGCAAAAGAATCATCCATTGTATCTATGGGTTTCAATGATGGCTGACCATTGGGTCAACGTGATGAATCGAAAATTTACCGTCACCTATCACCAGAACACACCAACCAGCCCATCAGGCCAATTTTTTGAAGCATGTCTGGAGCTCTTAGACCCTGCAGCACTTGATGATCTTGTGTCTCAAATGCGCCGCGTTCACAAAAATCGCAAAAATAGGGTGTTTTAAAAACCACTATTCTTGCAAACGCTTGTTGCTGACACCCTCAAATTTGGCGCTACTAATCACGTCCACCAACAACCAACGAAGGTGGACGTAATGAGCAATCAGATTGCAGCAACTCCAAACACTGATCCGGATTATCTGGATCGTATGATCAACGAAAATGAAGCTGCCGATTTTATCGGCTATACAACCCGCGCCCTTCAGGGGTGGCGGCTCAAGGGTGGAGGGCCGCGATTTATCAAGGTCTCTTCCAGGTCGATCCGCTATCGCCGCCGGGATCTCATCGAATGGGCTGATGACCGCCTCCGTAGTTCAACATCGGAGGAATGAAGATGGGATATCAGAAATCAGTCAACTTCGACCACGCTAACGATAAGCTTTCAGAACATATCGGTTTTCTTGTTCGGAAGTGGCTTCCCGACGGCAGGCTTGAAGGTGTGGAATGGGTTGCACGAAACCCAACCCGTAACGACAACTCTCCCGGCTCCTTCAAGGTCAACACTCATACAGGGCAATGGGCCGACTTTGCGACCGGTGACAGAGGCTCCGATATCATCAGCCTTCTGGCATATCTGGAAAATACAACTCAACCGGATGCTGCCAGACGCCTTCTCACTTGGTTGGGAGGCTGATCATGACACCCTCTCACCCGTCATTAGGCACCCCGTCCGGATATTGGGTTTATACCGATACTCAGGGGAAGCCTGTCACCTCTGTTTGCAGGTTTGATAAGGCTGAGGGGCAAGGCAAGGAATATCGCCCCTTCAGCTTACAGCCTGACGGAAGCTGGCAATGGAAAGGGGCCGCCCATCCCCGCCCTCTCTACAACCTCAAGCGCCTGGCGGATAACCTTACGCTTCCGGTTATCGTCGTTGAGGGAGAGAAAGCAGCTGACGCCCTGCAATCTGTCGTAAGTGACTATGTCGTAACGACGGCCATGCATGGTGCTCAATCATCCAAGAAAACAGACTGGTCTCCACTGGAAAACCGTAACGTGATCATCTGGCCGGATGCAGATGAAGCCGGACTGAAATATGCCTTCACGATCGAGGAGATGCTTTACGGAAAGGCAGAAACCCTTTCCATCATCCCCATACTGTTCGGAGACACTGTCCCGGCTCACCTACGTAACGATGAGAACCTCTATAGCCCGGTTACGGGATGGGATGCGGCAGACGCGGTAGATGATGGCTATAACCCGTTACGTATACAGGGCTATATAGACAGGGCGCTTACGTTCGATACGTTACGTAACGGAATACCGGCTCCCTCTCCTATATATAATATATACATACGTAACGTAGAACGCCCGGCACCTGATACCGTAACGGAAATCAAGGCCGCTCCGACACCCCTCTATAATAACGTGATGCCCTTACGGGAATTTCCAACGGTTAATCCCGTAAGGCGTTCCGGCAACTCAGCCCCTGATATCGAGAGCTGGCCGGACCCGGATATGTCGATCCTGAATCCTGAGACCAAACGGCCACAGCTTCCGACAGAAGCTTTCGGGCCTTTCTGGTCCAAATGGATTTCTGACACCGCCGAAGCTGTCTCAGCCCCACCGGACTACGTAGCGGGGAGCCTGCTTGCCGGGGTATCATCCTTGATTGGAAACGCCCGGTGGGTCTCCCCCTGGGAAGGGTGGGAAGAACCGCCCGTTCTGTGGATAGGATTAATCGGCTCTCCCTCCGCCAGCAAAAGCCCGGCAATGGGTCCGCTCCTGAAAATGATCGCAGAGATCGAACGTGATCTTGAACCAGAATATGAAGACGATCTCCGGCAGTACGAGACGAACAAGCTTGCAGCCAGGCTGGCACATGACAAATGGGAGAGTGAAGCCAAGGACGCCACAAAACTGAACACACCGATACCAGAGAAACCGGCTAGTGCTGATACGCCTTTAATGCCACCACGGCCCCGCCTGATGGTCTCCGATGCCACCATGGAGGCTATGGGCAACCTGCTTGCTGCACAGCCGAAAGGCTTCCTGCTCTATCGGGACGAACTGGCAGGGCTGTTTGGTAACTTCGACCGTTACGGCGGTAAAGGGGGCGACCGTGCCTTCTGGCTGGAAGCCTTCGGCGGACGTTCCTATGCCATGGAACGGGTAAAGCATGACGGCAAGCCCATGCGTATTCCCCGGCTTGCCGTAGCAATCCTTGGCGGCATACAGCCTGACCGGCTCAACAGTATGCTGATGAAAGGCGACGATGACGGACTTACGGCCCGTTTCCTCTGGCTCTGGCCAGATCGCGTGCCACCAGAACGCCCGACCACCTTTCCGGCACGTGACAGAGGCTTACAGGCCCTACGCCGAATAGCCGCGCTGAAGGCTCCCGGAAATGACGGAGACGATACAGCGCCTAAAATCGTCATGTTGTCCCCTGCTGCCGCTGACCAGTTCCAGAATTGGCGTAAGCCTCATGCCAGCAACGAGCCGGAAGGAAGTCTGGCAAGCTGGTGGGGTAAATGCCCAGGCTTCATTCTTCGGATAGCGCTTGTCCTGGAACATCTCTGGTGGAGTGCTGAAGCTGCCCCTGCCGATCCGGACGCCATAAGTCTGACCGCAATTGATGCCGCTATTGATCTGGTGGAAAGCTACTTCAAACCGATGGCGAAAATTACCTACGGCTTGAATGGCGTTTCAACTGGCAGGGCCTTGGCAGCAGGATTATGTGCAGAGATCATCAAACGCCATCCAGCTATTATCAATGCACGGGAAGTCTATATGAGTTGGGGAATAAAAGGTCTTTCGCGGGCGGAAGATACTGCAACTGTCTTCTCGATTTTGGAGGAGGCTGGATGGGTGCACGCAATAAGGTGCAAAGCCATGAAGCAAAATGGGCGTCCAAGGCAAGACTTTGAGATCAATCCAAAGCTTTCTCAAAACCTCAAAACCTTCAAAGCTGACTTTTGTAGGTTTTGAGGTTTTGAGAAATAGGCAAAATCACCTTTACCCATGATCGCCTCCTTGCCTCAAATTTCCGGAAGAAGCTGTCTAGGATTCTAGAGGCTATTCAGATCTAAGGTAGAAATTGTAATACCTTTGCGGTTAGACTCTCACGAAATGATGAATTAGCGGAACGGATTCCTCATCCACAACCGCTACCTACCCGACTTAAACTAGTTTGGTCTGACACAGATTATGAACTCATCCAGTATACTAGACCCGTTAAATATCGACGAACGCAATCGCTCTAACTTTGTCCGTGAATTGGTACAACGTACTAGCAAAAAACTCCTGAGACCCGCTGCACACTTAGACACCGCTCCTCCACATCGGATAGTGCAGTTCTGGGATAATCTTGACCGACTGCCAAAGGACGTAAGAGAGTGTATGGAATCATGGAAGGAACTCGAGAAATCAGGCTTTGAAATTCAGATATTCGACGAAAGCGCTGCCAGAGAGTTTATCCGGACTCATTTAGGTGTACGCTACGAGAACGCTTTTGAAAAATGTTATCATCCCTCAATGAAGTCGGATTACTTCCGCTATTCGTACATCTTCGTCGAGGGAGGTTTCTACATCGACGCAGACGATGTTTATCATGGAACTGAAATCAATCATCTTTTTTCAGATGGTCGATTAAAACTACAACCATTCTGCTACGATATTTCAATAAACCAGATGGTTTCACCCTCAAAATTTTTAAATCAGAAAGAAACTAATTTAAGTTGGATTCATTATTTTAATACCACTCCTTTAATTGCGGCTTGCAATCATCCTATTGTAGAGCTCGCACTGCTGAATGCTACTACGTCACTTGAGCAGTGCTTCACGGACAAATTACCTGAGGTCCAAGCAAGCACTGGCCCTGGTAACCTCACAAGATCCATATTCGAGTATCTTTCTGAAAAAAGCTGCCCTGAAGATGAATTGGTTGTTGTCCATGACTGGGAAAAAATTTCTACGAGTAAATGGCCGCTCAGCTACCGAAACGATGAGAGAAATTGGAGGCTTTCAAATCAGCAGTTGTATAAACCCTCGTCGCGCGCGGTAGATCTGTGAACCTTGCACGCCCTTCACTACACTTCATCAGTTACGCATTTAATTTCTCGCGGGCCCTCTTAAGGGTCCTGCCGAAGCAAAAATGCCAAACTTTCGGTATCCAAGCTGCTAAGGATAGGCCTCGGATTGAGAAACTCTATGTCATAAACCTCGAACGTGAGCCGGGCCGCTGGTCCAAGATGCAGAAAGAACTCCGACAAATATTGGATACTTCTGGGGAAGTTCTTTTAAACTTGACCGAACGTAGCATCGCCGTTGACGCGAAATCATTCTTAGGGGATCCCTCCAAAGATGCTGATATTGATCCAATCTACACGCTTGGAGATCAGCTTTTTGTTGAACCCCAGCCTTTGGTATCTCCAACAAATTTCGAACTAAATTCTCCAATTCGCATGAGCCGACCCGAGATTGCAGTCGCTCGTTCTCACATCAACCTCTGGAGACAGATTGCAACTGGCGATCACGCCTACGCCATTATTCTAGAGGACGATGCTTGGTTTCATAACGGTTTCGCAAAGAATCTTGACCAAGCGTGGAGCGAAGTCATAGATGAACGTGAAAATTTCGATATTCTCTATCTCGCGTATCACGAAGTAAAGAATGGTGCGCCAAAGACCTTTCTATCAAACAACGTATTTCGTCCAATGCGGGGCCTCTGGCATCTTTCTGGATACATTCTCTCCCGCGAAGGTGCTGAAAAACTGCTTCGTATGCTTCCTTGCCGTGGACCAATTGACCTCTGGATAAATCATCAGTTCAAGACGCTAGATGTTCGTGCTATTAGGCAGCCAATTATTAGTCAGAGACGCGACACTAAATCGACTAACACGTACTCAATACTCCCTTCTCTAACTAGAATTGGAGTGATAAATAGCGAGAGCGCATCTTTATTCAATACTCAGGAAATAGAGCAGCCGGTTTTTGCTTTTGGACCCGAAGGCACCGGCCTTACGGCACTAGCAATGGCATTAAGTATGCTCGGATATCGATGCTGCAGTGATCTTGAGGTATTACCAGAGCCTGAACTGGAACGACTTCTTGAAGGAAGAAAAGGGCATATTTTTAACGCTTATGTAAATATTGGATCCCTGAATTCGAGCGCAAAAAAGCTCCGGAGTCTCTATCCGAAAGCAAAATTTTTCATTACCGCTGCGAATTGTATCGCTTCAGACGATACTTTCGCAATAATTAGGCGCGATTTGAGCGGTGCAGACATCGCGGTGCTTCACGCGGAGATTCCTAATAGATGGCAAGCCGTATGCGAGCACCTCAAGTGTGCACCACCAACCTGTTCCTTTCCCAATCTTACTGACATTGGGCGAAGATCAACTCTACAGGAAATAACTGGAGAAAATCAGCACCCAAAACACAAAAAGCCCAAGAGGGATAAGTCACCCTGGGTCGTTGAGCCTCGCAAATGGTGGCAAGGCATTCGCGCTGTTGCGAAGGAAGATGGGCAAAGTCGCCGTGCAGCGCATGTCCGGTTCAATGATTGTTTGGATTATCTCGATGCAAGACGATGGATTCTGAGAAGCGACACTTTTACGGACAATTTGGCTATGTTTTGCCCCTCAAACGTCGAGCTTAAACTTGGAATTGGTGCCCAGCTTTGCGTCAGGAGCGAACCTCTTGGTGTTCGAGACTACAGTGCAGCTTCAATATGCAGTCGAGATCAATATTTGTTCGGAAAATTCGAAGCAACGATTAAAGCTTCAAATGTACCTGGCATAATCACAGGTTTCTTTCTTCACCGAGATTCACCGCGACAAGAGATAGATATCGAAATCGCGGGACACAGACCAAATCAACTCATAGCCAATGTCTTTTACAACCCTGGCGATGAAGGAGCCAATTTCGACTATGGCTATAGAGGAGCCCCAAGCATTATCGACCTCGGATTTGATGCATCGAAAACTAGCCACCGTTATACAATTGAATGGAGTCCGTGCGAAATTATTTGGCGGGTTGACGGGCATCTAGTCCATAGACGCGTTATTTGGGAACCGACGCCAATACCGCACCTCCCAATGACACTACATATCAACAGTTGGCCATCTTGTTCTATTCAACTTGCAGGAAAAATAAATAAACGACAGCTCCCGTCATCTACAATATTGAGATCTGTTGATTTATATGCAAATTTTTCTGCTTCTAAACCGATGTCTATTATCGACAGTACAAAATAAATAAAGATCAATTTTTTTCACATTGGGTTGCCATCGCAATGATTATTCTATCTTACAATCCAGGCCATGATGGTGCATTGGCTTATCTTGAAGATGGACGCTTAGTAGCATCGGTAGAGGCGGAAAAAAACTCCCGTTATCGGTACTCTCCTCTGTCAGTTCCAGATGTGTTTAATATTTTTAATGAACTCAAGGATGTTCCTGACGCGCTATGTATAAGTGGCTGGTGGCCAAGCGCCACGCGCCATTCCGAACAACAGAGCGTTGCAGGGTACCGCGGCGTCCATAAAGAAGGTATCGTTGTTGGTAAAAGACGTTTATTGGGGAAGACAATTGAATATTTTTCATCTTCCCATGAACGATCACATCTCCTTTGCGCCTTTGGAATGTCAAATCTTCCCAAGGGCACACCTTGCTATGCGCTTCTTTGGGAGGGCGTTATTGGTTCATTTTATGAAATTGATACAGAGTTAAACATAACAAAGCTAGCCGAAGTCATGCCTGAACCTGGGCACCGATATGCCTTGCTCTACGGTCTTGCTGATCCGACCTTTGATACAAGTGTTGCGGAATTCTCTCGATTGTCTGATGCAGGAAAACTAATGGCTCTAGCTTCATTCTCAAAGCGCAGTACGCCCTCGGATGAAGAGGAAAAATTAATCACATTCTTGATGCAAAGCTGCGCGCATCTCAAGCCGAAGGAATGTGAGTCTCTTAAGCATTTTAGACACTACAACGTCGGTCTGGATGATCAGGAGTTTCGGAACTTCGCAGGTATTGTCAGCGACAGAATATTCGACCGTTTTTTTGAATTTGCAAAGTCAAACATGAAAAAGCGATTACCATTGTTGATCGCCGGCGGATGTGGACTGAATTGTGACTGGAACACAAAATGGAGAGAATGCAATCTCTTCTCAGAGGTGTTTGTGCCCCCTGTTGCCAATGATTCAGGATCTGCGATAGGCACGGCGATTGATACGCAATTTTATTTGACGGGAGACCCAAAAATAAATTGGAGTGTTTACTCAGGTCTTGCATTCGAAGGCAGCGACACATTCGATGCCTCCTTATTTGACATGTATAACACGAATAACTCAATGATTGCCGACCTATTGGCTAATGATCTGATTATCGGATGGGTAAACGGAAAATACGAAATCGGACCGCGTGCGCTGGGAAATCGTTCTATCCTTGCGTCACCGTTTCAAGATAGCACCAGGCAGCGACTGAATGTAATTAAACAGCGTGAGCAGTTTCGCCCAATAGCGCCGATTTGCCTCGAAGAAGATGCCAAAAAATGGTTTAGCTGTAAACAGCCAAGCCCATTTATGCTTTATACACAGACTGTTACTACGCGCGCCCTAAAAGCCGTGACACATGTCAATGGAACAGCGCGAATTCAAACAGTATCCTCCGAGACCAATAGTCAAATGTACGCCCTGCTTGAAGCATTCAAGTCGCGTACTGGCTACGGTGTTTTATGTAATACTTCTTTAAATTTCAATGGAAGAGGATTTATAAATAATATACACGACCTTTCATCTTATGCCATTGAACACGGTTTAGATGGTTTTGTGATTGAAGGGCGAAGCTATATGTTGAAGTCATCAGAAAAATATCAAGCTTATCTGAAGCTGATAAAATAACTACACTCCCCCGTGCTTCCAAATTCCGTCCAGACGTAAAAATGACCCTAGCACGTTATGCGCTAAGGCCTTGCAAGTATTGGTTGCGGGGGCAGGATTCGGACCTACGACCTTCAGGTTATGAGATAAAAAATCATCTAAGTTTCAATTTCTTCCCAAACATCCCCGTAGCCTCCCGCAACGGGTCGTCAGCGAAATGTGCATATCGTTGCGTCGTTTGCGGCTGAGTATGACCCATCAACCGTCCGACAATAGCAAGACTGATACCGCCTGACACCAGATGAGACGCATAAGTATGCCGAAGATCATGAATACGTGTCGGGTCAAGTTCAGCTGCTACCCGAACATCACTCCAAAATTTCTTGATGCAGTGAACTGGCTTTCCGGCAATCACGCCGGGAAAGACATGAACTGCATCAAACCAGGGCTGTTCACTCACCTCCTGCAAGACTGTCAGGGCTTCAGCAGACAATGGGACATGCTCTGTCCGTTTCTGCTTCGTTGTATGCGCTGGTTTCGTCCAGACCCCGCGTTTCAGATCGATCTGATCCCAGGTGAGGTTGAGCACTTCGCTTTTCCGCGCACCAGTGAGTAGCAGTAGTCGAATGATAGCTGCGCATTTCTGATTCGGATGGGCATTCAACACATCTGACAGGCGTTTGAGTTCGTCTTCCTGCAACCAGCGCTCTCGCTTCTGCTCCTGAAATTTCTCGATACCGGTCACAGGGTTATCGCTGCGCCAGCTCCAGGCGAAGGCCAGCGAGAACATTTTCGACAGCAGGGCACGAACACGATTCGCCTTGTAGGGAGTTTCCCTCATGCCATGCAGGATTGTCTCTATATCCCTCCGGGTAACGTTGGCGACCTTCTTAGAGCCAAGCTTGGGCAAGATAACACCTTCAATCATAGTGATATCGTCATGCACCGATTTCGGGCGTTTGTTGGGGCGGGCATGGCGCTCAAGATAATCATCACAGAGCATCTTCATTGTTGGCGCTTGCCGACGCGTTTTCCGGTCTTCTGCCGGGTCTTTCCCCTGTGAGACAGAACCCAAAGTCTGGCGGGCAATCTTCCGGGCCTCTTCAGCTGTCAGCACCCCATGGCGACCTATCGTCATGCGCCGGGATCGACCATCCTGCCGATATTGGACAATGTAGCTTTTGACGCCGGTCGGTTTAACCCTTAACCCAAAGCCCGGAATATCGTCATCCCAATGGACGGTATCTTTAGCGGCGGGAGCAGCAAGATCGACATTCCGTTTGGTAAGTTTCGGCATGGGCTGTGTTCTCCAGGTTACCAGACCGCATAATAAGAGGAAATTCTCATGAGTCTGGTGGCATCAAATTTCAGGTTTTCACCGTCACATATGCAATCCGGGTAAGCAATAGGTAAGCAGAGCAGAGCGAATCACCGCGAAAATCAGCGTTTTCCGTTCGTCCATATAATTACAATTATTGTTTTATATCAGTAAATTATAGCCATATAGCGTAGAATGCGATAGTTGAGCGTAGCTATATTCAGCTGACTCTTAATCAGCGGGTACCAGGTTCGAGCCCTGGTGCGCCCACCAACCCTTTCAAAGGGTTAGCGGGAAATTCCACAGATATTACAGTTACAGCTATCCGTTCAGCTACCAGCGCAAGTCGTTGTGCGTGCCCCGGAACGAATGGTGCCTGAGATGTTTTCATTTATCCGCTTAAGTGCAACATTCCCGGTGCCAAGTGACCTGGGAAATCGCAGATCAGGTGAACAGCTTTGCAGGCGCCTGCATTGTTGTTGTTATGTGGAGAGTTGCGTACCACCTTGGCTTCGACACCCGCCTGACGCTGCTGTTCCGGCCCGGGTCCTGTACCTTTCCTCTCAACATTACCTTTGACCTGGCCTTTCACGCAGGGGCAAGGCGACCTGACCCTGCGTCACATGAAAACGATTTTGAACCCGGTCTCTATAGTCCGAGATCCGAGAGGCTGGCGTGATTGTCCGGTCGACGACCTAATGGCCAGTGAAACTTGCGTTCCTTCATGGCAATCGGCAGGTCATTGATGCTGGCGATACGACGCTGCATCAGACCGTCAGCCGCAAACTCCCAGTTCTCGTTCCCGAAGGATCGAAACCACTGCCCGTCAATGTCGTGCCATTCGTAGGCGAAGCGGACGGCGATCCGGTTACCGGTAAATGCCCAGAGCTCCTTGATCAGTCGGTATTCTCTCTCGCGTTGCCATTTCTCTGTCAGAAAAGCTTCGATGGCAGTCCGGCCTGAAAGGAAATCAGAGCGGTTACGCCATTCGCTGTCTTCAGTATAGGCCAGAGCGACTTTCGTCGGGTCACGGGAATTCCAGCTATCTTCGGCTGCGCGGACCTTTTGCATTGCAGTTTGTTCAGTGAACGGCGGTAGGGGTGGGCGGGACATGCTCTTTCTCCGATGTTTGTTTTTCAGGCCGCCGCGCAAGCGTACTGTTGTGACAGGCGCACTGCGAGTTCGTGTACGGCGCGATTGGCTTCAGCCTTGGAGCGCTCATGGCGCGCATCTGCGAATTCCTGATATTCAATGCCGACATGGTGAAACCCGGACAGGCCGAGATAGCGCGAGGCAAACCGGAGATGCGGCAGCAGGTTGTCGCCACCTTCGTTCAACCCGCCCGGGCCAAAGCCGAATTCGCCGCAGGATGTCAGCGCGATGACCGGCTTGCCCGGAAGAATCGGTTCCAGCGGACGGTTGCCACGCGCCAGATCGAAGGTGAAGGTCTTGTTGATCCGCACGACCTGATCGAACCAGGCTTTCAGAGCGGCCGGCATGCCGTAATTGTACATCGGCGTCGTAATGACGATCATCTCGGCCTCAGCAATCTCGGCGATCAGTTCGTCCGAGATCCGGGTCAGCGCTTGCTGCTCCGGGGTCATCGCCTGACTGAAGACGGCGGCAATCCAGTCTTCGGATATGATCGGCGGCGGTGTCTTTCCTACGTCTCGCAAGGTAACCTTCGCCGTACCGTCCAATGCGGACCATTCCGCAATGAACTGATCGCCAAGCTTGCGGGACAGCGAGCGTTCAACGCGGGCGCTTGCGTCGATTCTCAAAATACGTGTCATATTGATTTCCTTTCTGTTTTGCCTGAGAGGATCGTCGGGCTCATGGCTCCCGGGG
>TARA_R110000787_G_scaffold15012_8_pt1 | contig 11874 bp, 7 predicted proteins | sample TARA_R110000787 | Tara Oceans TARA_R110000787 (sample SAMEA4397920) | marine metagenome | biome: Polar Biome; feature: [DCM] deep chlorophyll maximum layer (ENVO:01000326); material: water (ENVO:00002006), including particulate matter (ENVO:01000060) such as... | depth 35 m
CGCCAGAAGCGGCGCATATCGTCGCGATACCGGTCGTTCCATTCCAGCCAAGGATCGCCGAATTGCCCCAGCTGATAGCCGCCCGGCCCGATGTCCCACGGCTCGGCAATCATCACCCGGTCGGCCAGGATCGGATCGATCCGCATCGCCTCCAGCAATGGCGCGTGCGGATCGAAGCCATGGGCCATTCGCCCCAATGCCGGGCCGAGATCGAAGCGGAACCCGTCCACCCCCGCCTGCGTCACGAAATAGCGCAGCGAATCGAGGATCAGGCGGCGGACCATCGGCTGATTGCAGGCAATGGCATTGCCGGTGCCGGTATCGTTGATCAGTTGCCCGTCCGCCGCATGCCGGAAATAGTCGCGCGCATTCAATCCGCGCAGCGATAGCGTCGGCCCCTGAGCATCGCTTTCCCCGTCATGATTATAGACCATGTCGAGGATGACGCTGATCCCCGCCGCATGGAGCGCTGCCACCGTCTCCCGCAGTTCCGCGATGCCGCCGGGGGCCAGGCGCGGGTCGAGCGCGAACCAGTTGACGGGATTATAGCCCCAATAATTGGTAAGGCCGAGCGGCCCCAAATGCCGCTCATCGATCCAGGCATTGATCGGCATCAGCTCGATCGCCGACACATGCAGTCGCTTGAAATGCGCGATGACCGCCGGGTGCGCGAGCGCCGCGATCGTCCCCCGCTGCGCCTCCGGCACGTCGGGATGCAGCATCGTGAAACCACGCGCGTGCAGTTCGTAGATCAGCCCGCCGGATCGGAAACAGGGTGGTTCGCCGGACACAGGAGGCAGGGGCACCTCCACCACGCCCTTGGGCATAAGCGGCGCGGTATCGCCTCCCTCCCCGCGCGGCGCAGCCAAAGCCGCGTCATAGGCAAAGGCGCGATCGATCGCCGTCGCATAGGGATCGAGCAGCAATTTGTCGGGATCGAACCACAGCCCTGCCCCCGGGTCATAGCCACCATCGGCGCGATAGCTATAGCGCGCACCCGCGCCCACCCCCGTCGCCTCGCCATGCCAGACACCTTCCGCATCGCACGTCATCGGCATCCGGGTTTCGCGATCGTCCCCATCGAACAGGCAGAGCCAGACATCGCTAGCCTCCGGTGCCCAGACCGAAAAATGCGCGCCGCTTTCGCTCAATCGCGGCGCGGCCGGGCCTGCTGCGCTCACGCCGCCGCCGTCAACAGACTGCGATAGAGCGCCGCATAGCGCGCCGCGCTCTGCCCCCACGACACGTCAGCACGCATCGCCGCGCGCTGCATCGCCTGCCACACCGGCCGATCGCCATGCAGACGCACCGTCCGCGCAATCGCGCCGTGCAACGCCAGCGGGTCCGATGGGGCGAACACCAAACCCGTCGCCGCACCCGCCGCCACGGCCGCTGCATTGGCATCGATCACCGTATCGGCCAGCCCGCCGACCCGCGCCACCACCGGCAGGCAGCCATAGCGCAACGCATAAAGCTGCGTCAGCCCGCACGGCTCGAACCGCGACGGGATCAGGATCGCGTCGCCGCCCGCCTGCATCAAATGCGACATCGGTTCGTCATAACCGATCCGCACGCCGATGCGCCCGCGATGCCGGTCGGCCGCGCCCAGAAAGGCACCTTCCAGCGGATGATCGCCCGACCCCAGCAGCGCCAGCTTCGCGCCCAGACCCACCAGATGATCGAGCGCATCGACCATCAGGTCCATGCCCTTCTGCCACGTTAGGCGGCTGACGATGATGAAGATCGGCGCATCATCGGCATCCAGGCCGAATTGCTGCTCCAGTGCGCGCCGATTGGCCCCTCGCCCCGCCAGCGCCCGACCGCTGAAAGCCTTGGGAATCAACGGATCGTCTGCCGGGTTCCAGATCGCCGTATCCACGCCGTTCAATATCCCGTGCAATCGATCGACCCGGCCATTGATCAACCCATCCAGCCCCATGCCATGGACCGGCGATCGGATTTCCTCGGCATAGGTCGGGCTGACCGTCGTGATCGCGTCAGCCGGCACCAATCCGGCTTTCAGATACCCCACGCCGCCATAATATTCGACGCCATCCATGCCCCAGGCTTCGGGCGGCAGGCCCAATTGCCCGAACACATCCGCGCCATAGCGGCCCTGAAACGCCAGGTTATGGATCGTCACGATCTTGGGCACCGCATGGGCCGGGCCAAAGCGCATATAGGCCGCGGTCAGCGCTGCCTGCCAGTCATGAACATGAACCACATCGGGCCGCCAGCCCTTCACCCCGTCCGCCGCTATATCCGCGCCGACCCGCGACAGCGCAGCGAAACGCCGCCAATTATCGCCCCAATCATTGCCCGCATGGTCGCCATAAGGTCCGCCTTCGCGCGCAAAGAAATCGGGCGCATCCAGCACCAGCAGGTCCAGCCCCTCGACGCGCGCGGCCAGCACGGTCGCGGGCACGCCGAATAAAGCCTCATAGCGACGCACGACCTTTGCCTTGCCGATCCGCGCGATAACGGCGGGATAGCCCGGCACCAGCGTCCGGGACGCCACCCCCTCCCCGGCCAGCGCAGCGGGCAGCGCGCCGGTGACGTCGGCAAGCCCCCCGGTCTTGATCAGCGGATAGATTTCGGATGCGACCGAGAGCAATTGCATGGCGATCAAGCGCCCAACCGCTCGATCATCGGCTGCGTCACCAGACAGATGCCGCTATCGGTCCGCCGGAACCGCTGCGCATCCTCCACCGGATCCTCGCCGATGATCAGCCCCGGCGGAATGATGATCCCTGAATCCAATACGCATTTATGCAGCCGCGCACCCCGTCCGATCTCGCAATTGGGCATGATGACACTGTCGGTGACGGACGAAAAACTGTGCGTCTTGACGCCGGAAAACAACAGGCTGCGATCCAGCGAAGAGCCGGACACGATGCAGCCGCCCGCCACCAGCGAAGAGGTTGCCGATCCGCGCCGCCCTTCCTCATTATGGACGAACTTGGCAGGCGGCGTGACCTCCGAATAGGTCCAGAGCGGCCAGCTACGATCATAGAGATCAAGCGACGGTACGATATCGGTAAGGTCGATGCTCGACTGCCAATAGGCGTCGATCGTGCCGACATCGCGCCAATAAGGTTCCAGCTCGCTTTCAGCCCGCACGCAACTCGCGGAAAAGCGGTGGGCCACCGCTTTGCCATGCTTGACGATATAAGGGATGATGTCTCCGCCAAAGTCCCGACCACTGCCCGGCTCGTTCGCGTCCCGACGCAGTTGCTCGATCAGGAAGCGGGTCTGGAACACATAAATGCCCATCGATGCCAGCGCCATGTCGGGCTGGCCGGGAATCGCGGGCGGATCTTTGGGCTTTTCGATGAAGGCGGTGATGACGTCCTTTTCATCGACATGCATGACGCCGAAACCGACCGCCTCCATCCGCGGCACTTCCAGACAGCCGACGGTCACGTCCGCGCCGCTGTCGACATGCTGCTGCAGCATCAACTCATAGTCCATTTTATAGACATGGTCGCCCGCCAGCAGCACCATATATTCGGGCGCATAGCTTTCGATGATGTCGATATTCTGGAACACCGCGTCGGCGGTCCCCTCATACCATTGGCTTTCCGACACGCGCTGGCTGGCGGGCAATATGTCGAAACTCTCATTGCGTTCGGGCCGCAGGAAGTTCCAGCCGCGCTGCAAATGACGGATCAGCGAATGAGCCTTATATTGCGTCGCGACGCCGATCCGCCGGATGCCGCTGTTGAGCGCATTGGACAGCGCGAAATCGATGATCCGCGCTTTGCCGCCGAAATGCACCGCGGGCTTGGCGCGCTTGTCGGTTAGTTCGGCAAGGCGACTGCCCCGCCCTCCGGCCAGCACATAGGCCATGGCATCGCGCGCGATCGGCTGGTGTCGTATCTGCATTATGGGCCTCTCCTCATTATCGCCCGCGACCGCCTGCACGCGTCCGTTGGTGTCACATATCCAGTTCGAGCATCAGCGTGGCAAACGGCGGCAGGGTGATGTTCGCCCAGCCCGTCTCATCCGCCATCACCATCCCCATATTCCCCGCGCCGCTACCACCATAGTCGGCCGCGTCGCTGTTCAATATCTCGCGCCACCGCCCGCCAGAAGGCAGCCGCATGCGATACCCATGACGCAGCACGGGGGTAAAATGACTGATGACCACAATCGGTTGCACGCCCGGCGCACGGCGCTGCCACGCGAACACGCAATCCGCCGCACCATCGACCAGCACCCATTCAAACCCTTCCGGTTCGCAATCACGGGCATGCAGCGCGGGGCGGCTGCGATAGAGGCGATTTAAATCACCCACCAGATACTGCACCCCCAGATGCGCGACATGGTCGAGCAGGTGCCAATCCAGCGCCCGCTCCTCGCTCCATTCGCCGCGCTGGGCGAACTCCTGCCCCATGAACAGCAGCTTCTTGCCGGGATAGCCCCACATCAGGCCATAATAAGCCCGCAGCGTCGCGAACTTCTGCCAGTCGTCACCCGCCATCTTGTGCAGCAGTGATGCTTTGCCATGCACCACCTCGTCATGGCTCAGCGCCAGCACGAAATTTTCGGTAAAGGCGTAATGCAGCCCAAAGGTGATATCGTCGTGATGATGGGCACGATGCACCGGATCGCGCTGCAGATAGCGCAGCGTGTCGTGCATGAAGCCCATATTCCATTTGAAGCCAAAGCCCAGTCCCCCGCTCTCCACCGGATGCGACACATTGGGCCAACTGGTCGATTCCTCCGCGATCGTCATGATGCCGGGCTGCGCGCCATAGAGCGCCCGGTTCATTTCCTGGAGGAAAGCGACCGCCTCCACATTCTCGCGCCCGCCATGGTCGTTGGGTATCCATTCGCCCGGCTCGCGCGAATAATCGAGATAGAGCATCGACGCGACCGCATCGACCCGCAGCCCGTCGATATGATAGCGCTCGGCCCAGAACAGCGCATTGTTGACCAGGAACTGCGCCACCTCGCGCCGCCCGAAATTATAGATGGCGGTGTTCCAGTCGGGGTGGAAGCCCTTTTTCGGATCGGCATGTTCGTACAGCGCGGTGCCGTCGAAATGCGCCAGCCCGTGGTCGTCGGTCGGAAAATGCGCCGGCACCCAATCGAGGATGACGCCGACCCCCGCCCGGTGCGCCCCATCGACGAAGCGTGCGAACCCGGCCGGATCGCCAAAGCGCGCGGTTGGCGCGTAAAGGCCCAACGTCTGATAGCCCCAGCTTGGGTCATAAGGATATTCGCTGATCGGCAGAAATTCGATATGGGTAAAGCCCATGCCCACGACATAGGGAATGAGCCGCCTGGCCATCTCGTCCCAGTCAAGGAAGCCGCCATCATCGGCCAATTGCCACGACCCGGCATGGACTTCGTAGATCGACACAGGCTCGCGCCGCGCATCGGCCGTCTGCCAATAGTCGCGGTGGCGCGCATCGCCCCAAACATGGTCGGGCTGCGCGGCGACGATCGAAGCGGTCGAGGGACGCAACTCGCTCTTGAACGCGAACGGATCGGCCTTCAGCGGCAACAGCACGCCATCCGCCCCGATGATCTCAAACTTATACGCTGCGCCCGGCTCGACGGCGGGCAGGAAGATTTCCCACACGCCGCTATCGACGCGATGGCGCATGACGCCCCGGCGACCATCCCACTGGTTGAAATCGCCCACCACCGACACGCGCCGGGCATTGGGAGCCCAGACTGCGAAATGCACCCCCGCCACCCCTTCATGGGTCAGGACATGCGCGCCCATCTTGTCGAACAGCCGCGCATGCGATCCTTCGGCCAGAAAATGATCGTCCATCGGCCCCAGCACCGGCCCGAACCCATAGGGATCAATCAGCGCATAATCGCTGCCATCGGCATAGCGTGCGACGTAGAGCAGCGGCTGGCGTTGGCGGATCGCAACCGCGCCCTGAAACAACCCGGCCGGATGCAGCGATGTCAAATCGCCCACCGCATCGTCATCGAGCGTTTGCGCCGCGACCGACACGGCGTCGGGTATCAGGACGCAGGCGGTAAAACCATTGTCGGCAGGATGCACGCCAAGCGTGGCGAAGGGATCGGGATCGCGGCCTTCGACCAGCCGGTCGATCTGCTCCGCGCTCAACACGATCCCGTCACCCCGCCTCCCATCTTCAGCCGATCTTCCAGATGTCCCGCGCATATTCGCGAATGGTTCGATCGGACGAAAACCATCCCATGCGCGCGACATTGTGGATTGCCATCTTTGCCCACAAGGCCTCGTCCGTCCAGAGCCTATCGACACGCCGTTGCGCGGCGGAATAGCTGTCGAAATCGGCCGCCAGCATGAACCAGTCATTGTCATAAATGCCCTGGATCAACCCCTTGTAGCGATCCGGGTCGTCGGGTGAGAAGACGCCGCTGGCAATCGCGTGCAGCGCCTGGCTCAGTTCCCGGCTCTCGCCGATAACGTCCATCGGCACATAGCCTTTGGCGCGGCGGTCATTCACCGCCTGCGCGGTCAGGCCAAAGATGATGATATTATCCTCGCCCACATGATCGCGCATCTCGACATTGGCACCATCCAATGTGCCGATCGTCAGCGCGCCATTGACCGCGAACTTCATATTGCCGGTGCCTGACGCCTCCATGCCCGCCGTCGAAATCTGTTCGGACAGGTCGGCGGCGGGGATCATCACCTCGGCCATCGAGACATTGTAATTCGGCACGAACTGTATCTTGAGCAACCCTTGCACCGCCGGGTCATGATTGACGGCGCGGGCGACATCGCCCGCCAGTTTGATGATCAGCTTGGCATTATGATAGCTCGACGCCGCCTTGCCGCCGAACAGCTTGACGCGCGGCACCCAGTCGCGTTCGGGGTGCGACCGGATTTGGTCATAGAGCGACACCGCCTCGATGATATTGAGCAACTGCCGCTTATATTCATGGATGCGCTTGATCTGGATGTCGAACATCGCCGACGGGTCGATCCGCGCATTCAACCGCTTGCGCAGGAGGTCGGACAGCGCCGCCTTGTTCGCGCGCTTCACCGCGACGAACTTCTCCTGGAACGCCTTGTCGTCGGCAAAAGCGTCTAGGTCGCGCAGCGCCTCGGCATCATCCAGGAACTTGTCGCCGATCGCCTCGCGAATAAGGCCGGTCAGCCCCGGATTGCACTGCATCAGCCAGCGGCGATACGTCACACCATTGGTCTTGTTGTTGATCCGGGTGGGATAGAGATTGTGCAGGTCGGCAAAGACCGTGACCTTCATCAGGTCGGTATGCAGCGCCGACACGCCATTGACGCTATGCGATCCGGCAAAGGCCAGATTGCCCATCCGCACGCGCCGGTCCCCGCCCTCGTCGATCAGCGAGATCGCCCCGATCGCCGTGTCATCGAACTGCCCCGCCCGCCGCGCCTCGGCCAGCAGGCGACTGTTGACCGCATAGACGATCTGCATATGCCGGGGCAGCAACCGTTCGAACAGCGGCACCGGCCAGCTTTCCAGCGCTTCGGGCAGCAAGGTATGGTTGGTATAGCTGAAGGTGCGCCGGGTGATGTCCCACGCCTCGTCGAAATCGAAACCATGGTCGTCCAGGAATATCCGCATCAACTCGGCCACGGCCACCGCCGGATGGGTGTCGTTCAGCTGGATCGCCGCCTTGTCGGGCAACGTCGCGATGGTGCCGAAATATTGAATGTGCCGCCGCACAATGTCCTGCAACGAGGCGGACGAGAAGAAATATTCCTGCCGCAACCGCAATTCCTGGCCAGCGGCGGAACTGTCGGCAGGGTACAGCACCCGCGTCAGCGCCTCGGCCCGGTTGCTTTCGGACAGCGCGCCGACATGGTCGCCCGCATTGAACTTGTCGAGCAGGATCGGGTCGATCGGCTGCGCTTCCCATAGCCGCAGCGTATTGACCCGCTTGCCGCGCCAACCCACGATCGGCGTGTCATAGGGGGTGGCGATCACGCGCTCGCTGGGCTTCCAGTGCATCTGGTGCGGCCCGGCATTGGCACCCTCGGCCGGATCGACCAGCCCGCCAAAGCCGACCTCATAGCTCGCCTCGCGCCGTTCGAACTCCCATGGATTGCCATGCGCCAGCCAGTTTTCGGGCAGTTCGACCTGCCAGCCGTCCGAAATCTCCTGCCGGAACATGCCGTTCACATAGCGGATGCCATAGCCGTAGGCTGGCACGTCGACTGTCGCCATGCTCTCCATGAAGCAAGCCGCCAGACGCCCCAGGCCGCCATTGCCCAGCGCCGCATCCGGCTCCAGCGCGGCGATGATGTCGATATCGACCCCGAGCGACGCCAGCGCCGCCTGCATGTCGTCCAGCATTTCCATGTTGGACGCCGCATCGCGCATCAGCCGCCCGATCAGGAATTCCAGGCTCAGATAATAGACCCGCCGCCCTTCTTCCTCATAGGTTTTCTGGGTCGATATGATCCAGGCGTCGATCACCCGATCGCGGATCGACAGGATCACGGCATGCAGCCAGTCATGCGGTTTGGCGGCGGCGGCATTCTTGCCGATGCGATAGGTCAGCCGCTCGACGATCTCATGCGCCAGGATTTCCGGGTCCATCCGCCGCGGCGCGGGTTTGGGAAGTTTGGTCTGGCCCTTGATGTTCATGGCGCACGGTTCCCTTGTCTGATTGCGCGGGATGATGGCACAGCCGACAAGGCCGCGCCAACCGCAATTTTGCAGCGCAGCAATATTGTCCACTGTTTCGCGGGACTTGCCGCTACCCCCTGCGCACCAGCGCGTCCGTCACGCCGGCACGCAATTGCGCGCGGACGGAATAGGCGCTCGACGGTAGCAACTGGGTCATGAATATCCCGATCAGCCGCTCGGCCGGATCGATCCAGAAATAGGTCGAAAACACCCCACCCCAATAATATTCGCCGCGTCCAGGCCCTTTGGCAAGCCCCATCGCGAAGCCCAGGCCGAAGCCCACATCCTGATAGTCCGCTTCGCTGAACATCGCGCTCGACAGGCTGGCGAGATCGCCGCCGCCGGGCAACTGGTTGGACCGCATCTGCGCCACCGTATCGGCCCGCAACAACCGCACCCCATCCAGTTCGCCACCGCGCAGCAGCATCCGCGCAAAGCGATGGTAATCCGCCACCCCCGACACCAGCCCGCCGCCACCCGACAGGAAGCGCCCCTGCCGCCGCCAGCCGCTACGGGCACCCAGATCGGCGACCTGCCGCTCGCCCTTCTCGTCCAGCCGCCAGGCATCGGTCATCCGTTCCGCCTTGGCATCCGGCAAGGCGAAAGTCGTATCGACCATGCCCAACGGCGCGAAGATGCGCTCGCGAAACACGCTTTCCAGGTCGCACCCCTCCAGCCGTTCGATCACCACACCCAGCACATCGGTCGCCACCGAATAATTCCACTGTTCCCCCGGCGAAAATTCCAGCGGCAGGCTTGCAAGGTCAGCAATGAACTGGTCCGACGTGCGCGGCTGCTGGAAGTCGTCCAACCCCATCTTGCGATAGCGCGCATCGATCGGCGTCTGCCGCTGCAACCCATAGGTCAGCCCCGACGTATGGCGCAGCAGGTCGATCATCAGCATCGGTCGCGCCAACCGCGCGCGATTGGCGCGACCTACGCGCAAATCGGCAAATTCCGGGATCACCGCGACAACCGGCGTATCGAGCGCCACCTTGCCCGCCTCCACCAGCATCATGAAAGCGACCGACGTCACCGGCTTGGTCATCGACGCGATGCGATAGAGCGCGTCGGCCCGCAAAGGCTCCCCGCTCGCCCGCGCCTGCCCCCGCGCCAGCGACACCACCGGCTGCTCGTCGCGCGACACCAATAATTGCATGTGCGGCAAGCGGCCGCTGGCCAGATAGCTGCGGTCGAGAAAGTCCACCAGCGCCTCCAGCCGGTCAGGGTCCATCCCCGCCGCCTGTGCCGCTGCCCTGTCCACGCCGTCCGTCATGCCTGCGCCGCTCCGCTGCTTGTCCGGCTCCGCGCTAAAGCAGCGGCGCGCGCAGGACAACAGCTTGGCGATTGCCAAGGGACCACACCGCCCTCTATGGCAGGCTATCCGAACGGCAAGCAATTTCAGCACTGGACCCCGACAGGCATGGCCACTGGCCTTTCCGCGATCTTCATGGCCAACCGCGCCGCCCTGCTGCGCTTCCTGCGCGCGCGCGGCGCGGGCGACAATGCCGAAGATCTCTTGCAGGATATGTGGATGAAGCTGGAGGCCAAGGATCTTGGCCCCGTCTCCGACCCTGTGCCCTATCTCTATCGCATGGCCAACAACCTCATGCTCGACCGCTATCGTTCGGCGATCCGGCGCGAACGGCGCGAGCAGGACTGGGCCGAAGGGGCAGGCGGCGTGATGGCCGACCCGACCGACGATGTGCCGGTGGACGAACGGATGATCCTCAACCAGCGGCTGGACGAGGCACGCGCCGTCCTGCGCGACCTTGGCCCGCGCGTGGAACTCATCTTCCGCCGCTTCCGCATCGAAGGCGTGGGGCAAAAGGTCATTGCCGAGGAGTTGGGGGTGAGCCTGACCACCGTCGAGAAGGACTTGCAAAAGGCCTATCGGGCCATGCTGGCGCTCAAACAGAAACTGGATACGGAATGATGGGGTCGGCGGCGTCAGTCTCTGTAAGGGGCAAAATATGAACGGGGCTGGAGCAATGACGAACGAGGAGGCACTGGCGTGGGTTATCCGCACGCGTGATCCCGCCTTTACCGACTGGGACGGCTTCACCGCCTGGCTGGAGCGCGACGCCGCTCATGCGGAGGCCTATGATGTGCTAATGGCGGCCGATGCCGACCTTGATGCCATCATCCCGCCCGAACCCGTCGCCATGCCTATCCCCGCCAATGATGTGGGTGCGCCGCAACGCCGCCCGCTCCGCTGGATCGGGCGCGGTGCGATCGCCGCCGCGCTGGTCGCGGCCGTATCGGTCGGCATGATGAATCGCGCCGACATCTACACCGTCACCACCCGCCCCGGCGAAACGCGCAGCATCGCGCTGGATGATGGCACCCGCATCGAAGTCAATGGCGGCACGCGCCTGCGCCTCGACCGCAACGACACCCGCTTTGCCGCGCTCGACAGTGGCGAAGCCGCCTTCACCGTGCGCCACGACGCCGCCGATCCCTTTCGCGTGACGGCGGGCGATGCCGTGTTCGAGGATGCCGGGACGGTCTTCAACATCGTTCACACCCCCGGTGCCGTCCGCATCGGCGTGTCGGAAGGCGAAGTCATCTACAACCCCGGTGCGCAAGCGATCAGCCTGCCCGCAGGACGCGGCCTAGCCGACGATGCGCAAGGCTTGCGCGTGATGGACGTTGCACCGGCGGCAGTCGCCAGCTGGCGGCAGGGTCGCCTCGTCTACGCCAATGCCGCGGTCAGCGACATCAGCGACGATATCGGCCGATCGCTCGGCATTGCGCTCCGCACCACGCCGGGCGCGCGCGCGATGCGCTTCACCGGCACGATCCGGCTGGATAAGGACCCCGCCCGTTTCTTTGCCGGGGCCGCGCCGCTGATGGGCCTTTCCGCCGTGCGTCAGGGCGACAGCTGGCTGCTGAAAGAAGGGGATGGGCCGCAAAGCTGACCTCTTCCTCGTCACCGCCCTTGCCATAACGAGCGCAGCGCCCGCGCATGGGGCGGATAGACAGACGATCAGCATCGCCCCCGGAAGGCTGGGCGAGGCGACGATCGCGCTCGCCCGTCAGACCAGGACCAGCATCGGCATGTCGGACCAGTCACTCGCTGGCATCCGCACCCCCGCCGTCACAGGCACCCTCTCGGTCGAAGCCGCGTTGAAGCGGCTGCTAAAAGGCAGCGGCGCGACCGCGCGGCGCATCGACGGCACGACATGGCGCATCGTCCGCACGCGGCCCGCTCCACCCGCGACCGCGCCCACCCCGATCCACG
>TARA_R110000787_G_scaffold112545_4_pt1 | contig 11863 bp, 18 predicted proteins | sample TARA_R110000787 | Tara Oceans TARA_R110000787 (sample SAMEA4397920) | marine metagenome | biome: Polar Biome; feature: [DCM] deep chlorophyll maximum layer (ENVO:01000326); material: water (ENVO:00002006), including particulate matter (ENVO:01000060) such as... | depth 35 m
ATCTCTAATAATTGTATTTAGATTTCTTGATATTGATCTTAATTCTTCTTCTACTCTCAGGATAGGTCTATCTCCACCCATTCGAGTCATATCCGATAAGTTACTCATTCTTACTATCTGTTATATTTATATTGGGAATCTTCTTGATTTCGATATTAGGAAAATACTTAAATTGCTGATATTTCTTTTTATCTTTACGACTACTTAAATCGGCTACCTGTTGATAGGTTAATCCAAGGTCTTCACTTATTTCTTTCAGACACTTATAATCTTTGTTGTGTAAAGTCATAGAGGTAGAATCACCGAGATTATGATAGATTTTACAGTTATACATTATATACTATATATATATATATTTATTTCTTTATATTTGTTTCGAAAACAAGCAAATCCAAAAATAAATTAAATAGAGATTGATTGAAATAAAAGACAGTTCTTTAAAATACCACGAGGATTAATTAGACCGTGGAACCAGTTAGAGATAACCTGAGGCTCTATGCTTAATACTTCTGATAATTGTCGAATTGTCTTAAATTCCATTATCTTAAATAATTGTTTTTTTTCATCGTTTTCATACAAATATAAAATCCAGTTTGATCTCTTCATTATATACTATGAAATATTTTAATACTTACATACTAACTCTAATCGAGCCCATCTCATCAATAAAGTAGAGAGAGTCATAAGCGACATAGGCATCGATATTAATCGCCTCGGCATTCACCGCGGCAATATCAATTATGAGGGAGATAGGGAGCGAGCGATCAGCAGTATTTACACCACTCTCGATAGCCGTCCGCTGGAAGGCTTCAAGATCAATACCGAAAGGCGAGAAGCGGAAGGATTGCGGACCAGCACCGGGACCAGCATCAACCGCCATACCCGCAACGTCGCAATCGGTCGTCGCGTAGTTAGGACTAGCAAGGACACCTACACCATTAACCGAGGACAGAGTGCCCCAGCACTTGGCGAGTTCAGAGAAGACCTCAGCACGATTATTCGCAGGAGCGTCGAGGTTCGCCTCAATCGGAGTCGCCGGGTGAAGCACCGACCCGATTTTCAGCTGGAAAGATTTAGCGTTGAAATTACCACCATAGGACAGGTTAGAGACGAGGTGATGAGCGGCACCACCAGCGTAGGTCTGCGAGGCACCGACGAAGAAGAGAGACTTCATAGACTTACGACGAGCGGGGACATTAATGACCTGAGAGCCGAGACCACCAGCGGGAACCGTTCCCGCGAAGTGAGTGTAATCAACACCATTCAGGACAAGGCGACCACCCGAAACGTCCTGAACCATACGAATCTGCTGTTCCACTTCGGGACCAACTTCTACGAGTTGGGCGAGGTAGCGGACGTCTTCGATAACGTAGCGATTGTTACCAGCGGGGACACCGGCGAAAGTCCCAACATCAAGGAGTGGAGCGAGTTCGATTTCGATTGTGATAGGCGAACTCCCGAGCAATTGAAGCGGGACCATCTTATCCTGTGTGGAGCCTAGGAGACCATTAACAAGCGGGACACAGAAGGTGTAAGTGGTAGCGGCACCGCCCGCAGCGGTTAGAGGCTGAGCCCCGGAGGTAGAAGGGGAAATAGCGATAGTTCCATTACATTCATTAGCAGGAGCAGCTACCATATTACTACCCGCCGCCTGACCGTTAGCATAGCGGACACCCTCAGTAACTGAGCGATGACCGACAGAATCCATACCACCCTGAGACGGGAGAATGATACTTGATAATAGTTTATTGTAATTATTTACGTCCGATAAAACATTCCCAGCTTGCTCTATGCGAAGCCGACGAATGATTCCGGATCCACCCCCGAAATCAAAGCCCATAGTCTGATTACAGTCATTACGGAAGCGGAAGCGAAGGTAAGAGTGTTTCGGGTCTAAAAACGCAGAGGCAGAAACGTCGATTCGGATAATGTTATTGCCGTCGGACTCGAAAGACTGTCCGTTAGTGGGGAAGAAAGCTCGGCGGTGAGAGCGAGACTCAACAGCGAGGGGTAAGATTTTCGTGTAATCAACATTAGAGGGTAATACGCGGTCCATACTTTTATACTTTAACTTACATTAAAAAAATAGATTTCTAATTAAAAATATTAGGATGATCGATTATTTGGGATCATGGTAACCGTAAATTGGAAGGAATAGTCGCCCACATTATTTTGACCGGCACCGATAGAATGAAGCCACATCTTTGATCCTGAGATAGGACTTACCGTTCTAATTGTGATTTTTTGTCCGAATGGATTGGCGGATAAAAGTGGGTCTGTGGCGGAAATACCAGACCCAATACCGACCCATGCTGATCCTGTCGCCGAAGGCACCGTTCCAACAGCAGGAGTTCCTACATTAATTATCTGTAATGGAACCAACTGTCTGAAACCTGACGTTCTATTCTGTCCTCCTATCCCTAAATCAAGGGCGTTGGTAGTAAAATTATAATTAGTCTGCGAAGACCCTACACTCATCTCAATTATCGTTGAGGATTCTTTCCTTAACGGAGCTACCCCGGAAGTCCAAGCGGGGTCATTAATAGCAGAAACGGGACACGCTGTAAAAGAATCTAACTTAATTAATGCCTGACTATAATGCGAATTATTAGCAAAGTTTGTAGGGGGGGGTAGCAGAAAATTAAACTCTCCTTGATGGACTCCGGCAGCAATAACGTCAAAGCCGACTATTACCCGAAACTTCAATCTTTCTTCATCGACTGAAAAAACATTAACAGATTGTATTTCACTCATCTTTATATAGTAGGGGGATATTTTTTTCTTTATATTCTAAATAATATTTTTTTAACTCGGGAATAGCAAAACACACATTCACGAATAAACTACACGCTAAAATAAACTCCATATATACCTTAACTTATATTTTAATGTCCGTTATCTAAACTTTTACAATAGGTTTCCCAAACTCTTACACAATCTTCGAGGTCAGGACACCAAGTATAGCCACAAGATACACAGCAACCGTTCTCATCATAAGGATTAGGAGGTTGTCCGATATTATCAAATATTTGTCTTATCATTATAAAACCTATGCTCGCTATCATTATACCTTAACTTAGATAATTATTTTGTTTTCTTCTTCTTTCTTTCGATTTGTTTCTTAACACTTTTCGCCCCTGCCTCCGCTCTTTTTACGTCCGCTATCGCACTTTTACCTTCACTCATAGCGTCACTTAAATCCCCTCGTCTCATAGAATCAATCGCAGCTTCTCCGTGTTTCTTAGCACTCAAACCAGCCTTAACGGTTTTCGCAGCGGTATCAGCAGTCCTCGCTACTGTTTCGACTTTACCTGCGACAGCCGATACACCACTCGCTAATCCCTCTACTCCTTTGCCTGCCGCTGCTACACCCAATAACCCAGCGGCAATCGGTTCCGCACCTATCGCGGCGGCTCCTCCTGCTAAAAACGCTGCTCCACTACCGATCGCACCTGAGACACTCGCAACAGTATCAGCAACGTCTTTAACGCTTCCTGCGACATCAGCAATTTTCCCAGCGTTCTCACTTACTGTCTTTACACCTTTCTTAACAATTCGACTAGACTTTGCTCCTAAACTGTTAAACCCATCTCCAATCTTTGTGCCTATACTCGAAAAGAAACCCATTCTATTTATACTTATAAGGAGTTATTTTTTCTTCTTACTCTTCTTTTTTTCTTTTAGTTTGTCGTCTTGTTGGTCTCGTATTCTCGCTAAATCTCTATCAGCTATTTCCTTATCGATCTCTCGTCTTAAATTCGGGGGAGGCGGTAAATCTCGAACAGCGACAAAATCCAACTTAATCGATATATCAAAATTAAGACCATTAAGATCAATAATCCTATTTCTTTGATTTGTTAATGTGATTGATACTGAGGTAATAGTCTTAGTCTTTAATAATAATTTATGAATATCACCGTTTCGAGGCTCAATTCTTAATGTTCCACCGGGATCTGCGTTTAAAGGAACACGACAAAAGATATTAGAAAATCCCCCACCTATGAAACTATCCAACACGGAAGCACTACTTAAATTAGTTCTGATAAATAATGATCTGATAGCAGAGTTCATATCAGCAACGTCGTCAGCAAGAAGATAAGTTTGAACCGGATAAGGACCCACATTGATATCTACACCCGGTCCGGGAAGAACAGCAGGAGGACGAGTATATCCATTCAACCACGGAAAAGGAGGAGCACCTAACGCTAAATCGAAAAAGGGGTCTCCCTGTATATTATTGAGATCAAAACCTATTTCTTCATTAATATCGTCTCCGTCTAATCCTGAAAATAATCCATTCTGTAAGCCCAAAGTAAGACGGGTTCCCGGGACAATATTAACAAACTCGAACTTCTGCTTGACGGGATTATACTTAATATCTAAGATAGGAACTCCACCCGGAGCCGTAAGGATTGCTGCCTTTAATGTGTTCGCTAACGTTATCGGCGTATAATTCCCCTCGGGAACTATAAATCTAAAACACCCTGCCGCAGGTGTAAAATTAAAAGTATCGACCCCACCAACGCTCAGATAATTCGCGGGAGTTCCCGACAATGTAACCTGATAATCGAGGAGAGTATTTCTACCTATCTCAAAATTATAGAAACTATAAGGGATCTCTGCTGAATATACAGACGCTAAGATAGCGTGGTGAGTTGGGACAACAATAGGTTCCTCTAAAACAAACTCAAAATCAGTATCGGAATTATTGTATCTTGTAGTCGCGTTATCGCTATTTATGTATAGAACACGCGAGGCAGGAGTTTCTGTTTCTGCGTATGAAGTCATTATACATAGAAAAGATAAAAAAAATATATATTATTAAAAAAAAACTAATGATGTTTTACTCCCTTTCTCACCAAATCCACAGCCTTTAATCCAAGAGATAGGTGGGGTTGTGTCGCCATCAATCCATATTTTAAACCTTGTCTAACCATTATACAACAAACAGAGATTTAAAATTGTTAATTACTTAATTAAATTGTTTTAGTCGAATGATAGAGCAAAATTACCCGTAGCCATAGTCATTCCAACGGGCAATTCTTTCCCCTTTTTCCTAGATTTCTTAATCGCGTTCTTAGCTTCTTTCTTTGTTAATAATTGACCCGTAGAATAACGAGCCATTATTCCATAATATTCCTCAGGTATGTTAGGGTGTTTCTGTCTATACCATTCTTCAACGTCCTCTAAACTCCGACTACTCATTAATAGTGAAGCAGGCGTGAGACCCGGTAATCTATTTTCGTCGCCATTATCTCTCTTAAAACTGTAATCATACTGAGCCATTCCAATAATCTCGGGTAAGGAGTGAAAATCGTCTATATCATTCTTCTTTAAAAAAGCGTAATTGAAAGCTGGATCGTTCGACTGTATCAACACATTACGACTCTTCTTTAATTCCTTCTGTTCCTGCGGGTTCATTCTTTACTTTAAGTTTAGAAAATATTTCTTGATTTCTAATTACAAAATCAGTAATGATATCTGTGATCTCGTCCAACTCAACAACGTCCTCCTCCTCGATTACTTCTAACGGTGATATCCGACATAAAAAATCTTCAATCCAAGCCTTTAATTGGTCTGTGTCTGTATATTTAACGAAACTTAAAACACATAAAAATACAGCAATTCCTACACTCCAAAAGTTATCCATTATATAACTTAATAAATATTTTTATTTAGGATTTTCAAATCCATACATTCCGATCAATAACTTTATAACAAACATAAATCGAATAAAAAGAAGTATTATTTTTGGTCGGTTGTAACTCTCCGTCTATATACTTATCATAATTGATTTTGCTTGAAGGATAAATAAAATATATTTCTTTATCTTTGAAAATCTCTTTAAAATATTTTGTAAAGAGATTCATACTATTCATAATAAGAATAAAGGGTTTATCTAATTCCGCTAATTTTTTAAGTATAGGTATTTTTAATTCTTTCGAGAATGGCGGATTTGTAATTAGAATATCTCCGCCATTAAAATCAGTAGTTAAGAAATTAATTGTCCTATCGCCTACTACTTCATAGCCCAGTTCGATAAGATTTGTTTTGGATTGCTCGTTTGAGTTTAATAAACAAAACTCCCACAATACTTTATCTTTTGGGATAAATTGTTGAATTTGCTCCCAGCTCTTTTTTCGTGTATAAAAATCGTCGTGTATATTAAACTTATTACAATCTTTAAGATTCGCCATTATATATAGTATAAGGACATTAAAAAAATTAATCTCTAATCTCTCGATTTTCACAGATTACTTAAAATTATTGGCGAACAGAGGGTTACTTCGTTAGAATCTTTAATCCTCATTCTTTAACCTCAACCTTGGATCCAGCCTTCGGGCGACCCGCCTTACCTTTCACCTTACCAACCTTAACACGCTTCTCTTTGATCCCACCTTTGGAATCACCCTTCTTAACAATACCTAAGAGGAGTGCGTCAGGCAGTTTATCATACTGCTTCTTGGTGATTTGTCCGTCTTTCAACGCTTTCTTGATTTTTGGATTTTGACTCGGCATACTTTTATACTTAAAAGATAGATTATTTATTCGGCGGCGGGTTCTTCCTCTTTCTTAGTTTCTTCCTCGCCCCACAATTCCTTATACTTATCAGGATATTTAATCTGAATGAGTTTCTTCTGATTCTCCGTGTAATCGTCTGCTTTCATTATTATACTTTAATCAAGATTAAAATTATTCTTAAAATCCCTAATATTTTTATTTAGATTTGAATGATCTCCCCATAATAGATAATAACTTAGGAAACCAGCTCTTTTAAAATCCTTTGTATCTAAATCTAGTTTATGTCTTGCTCGATAAGCAGACCGTGATTTCTTATCGCCGTGGTCGATATACGTCCCTTTCTTGGGATTTCTCTGTCCGAAGTGAGTTATCTTAATAACTTTACCTCCTTTATGAATACGGAAAATCGCTGTGAATCTTTTTTTCGTCTTGGGATCAGCTTCTTTAATAACTAAGTTAATCGGCATTATATACTATTAAATATTTAAAAAATAATGAGGATTTAATTTATCTGTATTAAATCCTATAATCTCACAATGGAATAAAGTATCCTCGAATATATCAAGAGGTAAAGATATTATTGTTGTAATAGGAGGATATTCGTCTCTTATTTTTTTCCATCTGGTAGAGTTTATTCGTTGATTTAATCTAAAACCCATAGGAGTAATCATTAATATCGGTATATCATGATCTACTAACTCTAATACTTTATCCATAAAAACCTCTACTGCTAATTTACGACCTTTACCTCCTACATTAAAAGGCGGATTCATAATTACAAAATCACAATCTATCTTTTCGGTTTCTTTTAAAAAATCGGTTCCTTCTTTTATCTCGTAATTAATTATATCGACGGTAGAATTAAATAAATTTGTTAATCTTTTATCACCCGAGCACGGGTCTAATATTTTCTGAGGATTATAATTTTCACTAATAATATCATAGAGAAAAGAACATACTCTTAAATCGGTTGGAGTATCACTTCTTTTTTTTCCTTTATTATCCTTAGCTATATACACACTCATTACTTATATAGTAAATATATAATTTAATTAAGGATTATTAACTGACCGATCAATCCCGACTTTATAACATATTTTTCGTGCCGCTTTCTTTTTTTTACTCGTTCCCGCAAACTGCCTATCGCAATCCTGAATCCGTAATGCTTTCTCCGTTTTCTTTATATCCTGTGCGACTACCTTCGCCTCTTTTTCCGGTGATAATTGACCTTCTACTAATTTCTGTCCTTGGTTTTTCTTTCCTACGTCCTTCGCCTTATCTTTTAAATCTTTCGCTGCTTTTGCCGCTGCTTTGGCTTTCGCAAATTTCCCGTCAGCATCGACTACGTCACGGGCACCCTCTACGGCGGAACCAGCTACGTCCAAAACGTCATCGATTTTATCTAATGGGCTAATACCTCCACCTGCCGGGGCATAATCTACTACATTCGCCGAGGCGGGCATAGGTATCGCTTCTTCTTCCATAAGATCCTCGTGTGCCTCTAATGCCGCTTCCTGTTTTGCTTCGGAATCTTCTTTCGTAAGTTTATCGTCGTTTTGATGGTGTTTATCTTCTGAGTGCCATGCGTGATACAAACCAGCACCGAGCACCAATGCTCCTCCTAAACCTTTTACACCTTTCTTAATTGTTTGACCTTTTTTACCAAGTGAAGATGGACGATCTTTTCTACCGAATGAAGCTCTCATATTTATAATAAATACAGATATTATATTTTATTTATCTAACTCTATCGACTTTTAGTTTTCCCGCTTTTACCTGTTTTTCTAGCTGGGATTTCTTTATTCTCGTTATTCCTGCTTTTACTCCCATTACCTGACCTTGTGGATAATATCCTAATGTCCCGTCCTTTTCAACTTGGTCTATCGAAACCGATTGTCCCGGTTCTAAACCTTTAAACCTTTTATCCGTTGTGTTTGTAATCATATAAGGCAACGATCCTCTTGCTCCTCCCCGTGCTCGTCCTCTTGTATAACTACTCTCTATCTCGGGTATAATAGCTTCGTATAACTGAAAATTGGTCCGTCTTCCTGCTACTCCTACTTGTCCCTGTGCCTCTGCCTCGTCTTCTTCTTCTACTAAACCTGCCGCTCCTCCTGTGGTGAAACCTTGTCTCGGTGCTCCCGCCTCTCTTGCCTTTTCTGTTTCCTTTCTTATCCGTTCTTGGTCCCTCTGAACCGACACGAGACCTTGTAAGTTTCGAACACGTTCCTCAGCTCGCACTAAATCTGCTGGGGGAACTCCACCCGATTTACGGGCAAACCTTGTTCCCGCTAATGACCCACTTGACCTCGAAGCTTGTGCTCGTCCTCTCGTCGATTGACCTGCTGATCTCTGTCTTCTCTGTAATGCCGATAATTCTGATTGGGCTACTTTTAAACTGTCCTCTAATGAAGATTCTGCTCGTGGTGCTGCTGGTGATAATGCTTCCTGTCCTACTGGTTCCAGTGGTGGAGGGTTTTCTCGCTCAGGTGACTCAATTCCACCGAGAAACGAGCCGAAACTTACATCCGACGAAGAAGATTCAGGCGACCCCTCGCGTTCAAAGGGATCGGGGTTAAGTTCTGATTCAAACTTCGCTCTCCTTTCTCCTTGAAACTCCTCTAATGTTTGTGATGGTGGTCCCGTTCTTGGATCACGTCCGATATACCGTCTCTGAGGTGGGGGGTCTGATTGTAATGGTTGTAAGGTTGGTCGTGGCGGTTCTTGTTCCTCAGGTTGGTCCAGAGCGAGTGCTTCTGGTTCAGGTTCGAGTTCTTCGAGTTGAATCCTTGCTCCACCTTGACTAAAATCATCCTGTGATGGATCTCTATCTCTTACAAAATCTTGATCGCCTATTAGTGGTCCGAAAGGTCTATCAAAATCGGTAGGGAGGTCAGCGGGTTCGTCTTCCGCGGTTTGGCGTGCTTCACCTTGACTAAAATCGTCCTGTGTTGGATCTCTCGCAAAAGGGTCTATGTCGCCACCCGATACTCGTATCTGTCCTTCGGGTTGATCCTCCCTCACTTGTCTCGGAGGTCTATCTGGTGTGGGTGACCTTGATCGTGAAGGTTGAGGTTGTGTTCTTGGGGACGTAGGAGGAGTGGGTAATCTCTGTTCCGTAAAGGGTGCTCCTGCGGGTCTCCGCTCTCTTGCTATCGCTTCTCGTCCTCTTGGAGATAATACTTCTTCTAATTCTTGTCTGACACGTCGTGCTATATCCTCGGCTGTTCCACTTGGGCGACTTTCTGCTGGGGCTGGCGGTAATGGTTGTTGGACTGGATTATATATATTGATAACGGGTTCTCTCGTTGCCGGCACGCGTTGTGATACACGGTCAGCGTGAAGTCTTATCTGTTCTGCTGTTCTTGCTTCACTTTCCCCTATCCTTCTATCGATTGTATCTAATCCTCTATCGAATTGTCTTTGTAAGAAATCTCTATCAGCACCAGTTGTATCTTCTTCGGCAACTGGGTCGGCTAAATCTCGTTCTAATATCTGCTGTCTTTCTTCTCGTGCTTGTTTTGATTCTTCTCGCCGTTCAATTCCCGCTGCTTGGAGTTCGCCTCTTCTCTCTTTTGCTGTAACATCTGATTGTGCTATTCTCTCTCCTCTCTCTCTTTCGTCTCTCGCTACATTCGCCGCTGCGATTTCTCTTTCTCTATCTAACCTTGCGTCTCTGTCTTCTAATCTTGCTCCTGATGCTCTATCTGCGAGTAATTCTCTCTCATTCCGTTCTTCTCTTATTTCAGCCTCTCTTAACGCTGCTGCCTCTTTCCGTTCGATTTCGCCTCTTCCTAAAAGGAGTCGTGCTTCTTTTCTCTCTGCTCCTAATGCTTCAAGTAATCGTCTCTGTTGAGCGTCCTGTGCCGTTATTCTACGACCTTCTATCGCTAATCTTAATTGAGCCTCGGGGTCAGGTGCCGCTAATCTTGCCGCTGCCTCCCCCCGACCAGCCGCTCTATCGGCTCTCGCCCCAGCTAATTCACCTCGTCTTACCGCTAATTCTCTTTCTTGCGTGGCTTGATCTGCTCTTCTCTGTGCGGCTCTATCGATTGCTGCTTGTCTATCTCTTGCTTCTTCTAAATCTAATCGTCTCCTTTGGAGAGCTGGGTCTTCTGCTGCTGCTGCTCCCGCTACTGGATCTCCAACTATTCTCGGTTCTTGTTCGGGTCTGTCGCGTCTTTCACCTCTTTCGAATCGTCTTTGTTCTCTGATATTTCTTGCTACTTCTCCTCTAAGATTTTTACCTCTTCTTTTCTTTAATTTTTTCGCAGTTTTTACTCCGACTGATTTTTCTAATTCTGCCGCCGTAGGAACTCTTGATCTCTGTGCCTGTAATAATCTCGCACGAGAATCGTCCTGATTAAATCTACTTGTGAATCCTCTAAGATTCGGATCAATTTGTATTACATTCGAAGCTTGCCTTTGTCTAAGATTTTGTAATTCTCTTGCTTCTCTATTACTCATACTTTATATATATCTAAGATAAATAATTTCTTGAAAATAGAGTTCATTATTTTTAAGTTTAAAAATCCTAAAATAAAATATTTGTTAAGTTATAGACAAATATGCCTTTTAAATTTAATGAAACCTTATGGAAAATCGGACAAAAAATCGAAGACGATACTTTACCTTTAATTAATGAATATTATGATTGCGACTTTAAGAGAAACGAGAATGATATTTTTGATATTTTAGATTTTAAGGATGATAAGGCTAAAAAGATTGTTGAGATCAAAGGTAGGAGAATACCATCAACACAGTATGAAGACACAATCATTACAGCGTCAAAGGTTACAGAGGGATTCATGAAACTCGACCAAGGATACAGAGTATTCTTTGTATTCGTTTTTACTGATAAAACTATGGAAATAGAACTCAAAGAAGATTTTGATTTTAAGGTAAGATTCACAGGGACGAATTGTATTAAGCATTATTGTATTCCTGTTAAAGATTTAACTGAAATTAATAAAGAAGAAGACTTAGATAATGTAGATTAATTATCTTATCTTAATATATAATGGAAGCCATACCGACACCGAGAGATCTACCCGACGATATAGAGGATTGGTCTGATGAGATAGAGGAGTTATTAAGTGAATGGGGAGAGGTTGCTATGTGCTACGCTTATCTTCATAATTTCGGGCAAAGGAAATATAAGCAGAAATATCACCACTTACAGATACCGATTATAATTTTATCAACATTAACAGGGACGGCAAACTTTGCGACGGATAGTTATGTCCCCGAAGCGTATAAGCAGGGCTTCTCTGCTGGCGTAGGAAGTCTTAATATCTTCTGTGGAATACTTGGGACTTTATTGAGTTTTTTAAGATACGCC
>TARA_R110000787_G_scaffold31886_8_pt1 | contig 11843 bp, 8 predicted proteins | sample TARA_R110000787 | Tara Oceans TARA_R110000787 (sample SAMEA4397920) | marine metagenome | biome: Polar Biome; feature: [DCM] deep chlorophyll maximum layer (ENVO:01000326); material: water (ENVO:00002006), including particulate matter (ENVO:01000060) such as... | depth 35 m
GACGCCAAGGTCACGACGGAGAGTCCGTGGACCCTGTTCCATGATCGCGTCATGCCAGCACAGATGTCTCTGATCCGTATGGAGAACAGGGGTGTGCAAGTTGACGAGGGCAAGCGGAAAGCTCGGCATGCAGACCTCGTAGGCAAGTACGACGAGCTGCGAAGCAAGGGACCCGATGGCAAGTATGCCGACACAGGGGATCTCGACGGTGTGAATCCGCATTCGCCTGTGCAGGTCCGAGCGAAACTGGTCGAATGGAAATGCACCAAAGCACGGACTACGGACGAGAAGACCCTGAAGAAGATCCGTGCCCGACGTGCCGATTGTGCCCCGTTCGTCGATGCCGTGCTGGCCTGTCGGAAGTACCGCAAGCTGACCTCGACTTACCTGGAGGCACCGACACATCCCGATGGCCGCATGCGCTGCGCCTACCGTCTGTTCGTTACCGATACCGGTCGAGCCAGGTCAGGCAAGGACGTGTTCGGTCTCGGCATGAACCTGCAGAACGTACCCCTGAGTCAGCGTGATTGGATTGTTCCTGACCGCGGGTACGTCTTCTGGGAGGCCGATGCCAGTCAGATCGAGGCCAGGTTCACCGCGTGGCTCTCTGGCGATCGGTCCTATTGCGAGACGTTCCTGAACGACCGGGACGTGCACTCCGAGCACGCCATGGCTCTGTTCAATATCGGACCCGACTCTGTTCACGACCTGATACCAGGTACAGAGAAGTCGTTTCGAGCCGCCGGAAAGACGGTCACGCACGGTTGGGGATACTGGATGGGAGCGAATACACTGCAGATGCACGTGAACGACGCGGTCCCAGGCATGAAATTCGAGTTCCGAGATGCCGAGCGGTTCCTGAACACACTGGACAACTTGCGACCAGGGGTCCGAGACTGGCGTCTAAGGACCGTTGAGGAACTAAGGCGTAATCGGACCCTCTGGACGCCTTACGGACGTCCCAGGACGTTTCTGGGCCTCTGGAGGGCAGGTGACAAGGTTCCGAACGATCTGCACCGTGAGGCAGTGGCCCACAGGCCGCAATCGAGCGCAGCGGATCACATGCACGGAGCACTCGTTAAGACGGAACAGTCCCTTACTGCCTACTCGTCCGGTGCCGAATGTCTGCTCTATACGCATGATGCCATTGCAGGGCAGTGCAAACGAGAGTATCTCGATAGTACCGAGAAGGCAGTCTGTAGTGCAATTCAATCACCTACACCCCTCGAATGGGAAGGACACCCCATGGTAATACCGGCGAATTTCGCCCACGGATCGTCTTGGCAAGCGGCACATGCCTGACATTATCGACCTACATGCCGAGTACACGGAAGGCGGGGAGGCACCGGAGATATTCCACTGGTGGTGTCTTATGGGTGGTGCGACAGGGTATGTAGGCCGGAGGGTCACGCTTGGGCTCCAGTATGGTCTCTGGAACTCCCACTTTATCTGTCTCGTTGCGCCCTCCGGGGCAAGCCGCAAGTCCACTGCTCTATTCAGCGTCAAGAAGATCCTACGCGCAGCCATTGACGGGGAGGAAAATCCCGATGCGTCAGTACCAATTCTTATCGGTGAGCCCACACGGGCTGCCTTACTTGGTGATCTCGGGCGTGCTACAGAAGAATTTGGAACTACCCCTCCAGCAATCATTATCAACGACGAAGCCGGGAACATTTTTGACGATCCCAAGTTCGTTCGCCTTCTCGACAGTCTATACACAGGCGACGGAGACTACGACCGAACAACTGAGCACTCCGGTAGGTTTGAACTGAAGGAGCAAAGCCTTTCGGTGCTTACCTGCACTACGCCAGCATGGCTCGGTTCGGCTCTGGAGCAGTACGGCTTCGGTGAGGGCACCATGGGCCGGTTCGTGTTCCCGTATGCCGAGGGACGAACTAAGAAGGTAGCCTGGCCCATGAAGACCGAGCGCAAGAAGGAACTGTTCAAGCAGCTGACTACGTCTGTTCGTGAACTAAGGCATATGTCTGGCGTCATGTCTGTCGACAAGGGGCCGTACAAGAAATTCCAAGCCTGGTACGAGTCGTACGAGAACAACGATCCGGCATTGAAGGTCTCTGGATGGGAGTCCCGAGTCCATACGCACGTCTTGAAATGCGCGATGGGCAGCGCGATGCTTCGGAGGCAAGAGGTCCACATGCGAATGTCGGATCTGGAGGAAGCCTTTGAACGAACCATGGAGGTAGAGAACCTGCTCTGGGCAGTGCACCAGAACATTCAAATGAACGGCGAACTAAAGGAGGTGAAGATAGTCGAGACAGCAGTGAAGTCAGGCGGGGAGCCAGGTATACGGCTGACCGCACTACGGAACAAGATCGGGCGTCGGATCGGCGGGAGGCAATTTGACGACACGATCGAGCATCTGAGGAAATCCAAAGTGATCCACTTCCAAGAACAGAAGACCAAGGGGCGTCCGGTCAAGATGTACCGGCATGCCGACTATGGACCCTTTCCCAAGGAGGAACCAGCATGATCGGCTTCACGAAAGACACATGGCCCCAAGACCGGTGGCCCAACTTCAATCCGTTCGGCTACGACCGTGCCATGGTCTGTTCACATACCGGAAAGTTCTTTATCGACCCGGAGTTCATGGACGATGTGCAGTCGATCCGGGACGAACTGAACCGCTCTATGACAGTCACGTCGTTCTATCGTGATCCTACGCACCCTGTCGAGGCCAAGAAGGCGAAACCGGGAGCGCATCCGAGAGGCAAAGCGATCGACATCGCATGCACGACCGGGGAGCAAATCTACGATCTGGTCGAACTGGCGTACAAGTTCGGCATGACAGGGATCGGGGCCTCGAACAAAGCTGGGTCCAAATTCGTGCACATGGACCAGGTACAGCCCCAGGAGTACTCGCACATCTATCGCCCTGCGTTCTGGACGTATTGATGCCAGCACGCGGTATGATGAAGTCGAGGCCAACAGACGAGCAGGTTCGACGCTGTGCCAGGATGTACCGAACGAACAATGAAGCCAGGAAGGCTTTAGGGATTAACGAGAAGCAGTTTGCAGACCGGTGTACTGAGCTTGGCGTACTTAGGCCGAGCCAACGAGATCGTTAGTTCGACCGAACGCTGGGATCAAATCCATGTTGTTGATAAGTCCCAGGTCCTTACCACGGGCTTGAGACTTATCAACGACTTCCATATCGATGAACGCCTCTGTACCGCTGGACCACTCGTTTAGCCACAGGCGTCGAAACTCGGAGTCACGACCTTGGACACTCGGATCATTCCGGGCGGCTTCCAAGAACTCGTCCGTGTGCCACGGCATACGAGCCTCGTGGTCCCAATAGACGATCGTATGACCGTCATCGCTCACGTAGACAGGAAGGTCTTCGAGCCCTGGTATCTTCGTGCCAAGTTCTTCGTTTGTGTGCGGGTCTGGTTTGACGACGTTCTCATAGATACGCCAGAGAAGGGCAGATTCGCCATAGAATCCCGCGTATGTAGTAACGAATCGTATCGACGCTGCGAGGTTTGGTATCGGCTGGAACTCAGTCCAGAGGCGTTCACCGCGCTCGGAACTAACGCCCCAAATTTCGTCGAACACACAGAGCGCATTCATACTCCCGGCTTCTCCTGCGTAATCGCTTGCCACGTACTTCAGGGTATGAGGGCCGAAATTCTTCTGGCCCCCTTCAGCGAACTCGATTGCTCCGGCGATGCCGATCTTTTCGCGTCGTTGTTTGCCCTCCGGCATGACGACGTCGAATAGTGCAGGGTCCTTCTCTTTCTGCATCTTCATGGTCTGCACCATGCGGTCGTACATGCGGTTCTTCGCGCCCTCTTCGTCGTTCGCAATCGAGTACATCTCGCCTCCGTACGTCCTGGCGAAAGCGTACGTGACAGCTGCAGCGACCTCGGTCTTGCCGGACTTTTTCGGGCACGAGTAGACCATGGTGCCGTAGACGAGCTTCCCCTTGCTGTCCGTTCGGAACATCTCGTTCAAGATCCGCTTCTGATGCGGCTCGAATTTGATCAGCTTGCCGGTACTCTTCAACCAGAACTCGCGCTCCATGGTTCGCACCATTGCGCTGTTCCTCGGGGGCATCTACTTGACCCCCATGAACGAACCAACCGCCGAAGCAGTCCTGCCAGGGATCGATTCCTTCACGTTTCCGCGAGCTTCCCGGTATGCGTCAGAGGCGTACTCGCCGATCAAGTCCGGCACGTCCTCAGAAGGCATCACGGACGGAGTCTCGTCTTCCGGATGGATCGCCCGGTGCAGCATCGAGTTGTACAGAAACGCATCCTCGACATCGACAGCTGAGATCACCTGACCAAGACTGTAGTGTGCATCGGCCAGTCTCGGATACTTCTTCTCGATGTGCTTGTGCATTTCTTCCAATGCGCTGGACAGACGTTTAGTATGCTTCGCCGGTAGTCCGGCAGCACGCCCCAGTACATGATACAAGCGACCTACGAGTGCGGGCGAGAAGAACGGCATCGCTACGATAAACGGGAGTCCCACGGCAGACGTAGCGGCTGTGGCACCGACAGCACTGGCTGCAGTTGTAGCGAGCCCTCGCACGCCTTGGATCAAGTTTGACCGGCCTGCGAGACCAGACGGGAGCACTGTTCGCATCGACATGCCCGAGAGCGTCGGGATGAACTGCGAACCGGTCTGCTGCTCCATAGCGTGAACGATCCAGCGACCGTAGTCCTGGTTGTCGTTCACCAAGGCATCGAGCTTATTGATCGTCGTAGCGAACGATTTCTTAAACGCTCGTCCGCTGACCGGCAGGGACAGAGTCGTCTGCAGTTCCCGGATTGCCTCGGATGCCAGGGCGTACGAGTCGTTCATGGTCTTGTAGCCCTCGACCGACGTATCCAGCATTTCACGAACCGTCTCGGACATATCTATGGCGAACCGAGTTGCCGGTGTAGGCTTACCTTCGCCTGCCAGACGTTTCAGGCTGATCTTCAGCGTGTGCATGCCATCCAAGGACGTATCGTTATGGTTCTCAATCTTCTTGATCACTGCTCTTACCAGGGTTTTCTCTGTATCCAGCGAGTAGTCCCGGACGAAACTCTTGGAGTTCAACTTGATACGACCGCTAATTTCCTCGTGCGGCACTGGCGCATTGCCGTTTCCGTACGGTGCATTCGCCGTGTCAAACGTCTGGTAGTTCCGGGCGTGCGGTTTCTTCTCGTTCTGCGTATAGCCTATATTACGCTCTTTCAGAGAGTTCCGCAGGTACAAACGCAGGTTCGTCAAGCCGGTATCGAGACTGCCGGTGACTTTCAGTTTCGTCAAGTCGGCCTCGTACCGAGCAGACCTTTGCGTATGCAACTTGCGGTACGAATCGAGGAACCCCTGCAACAGATTCTTGCCGCGACTCATGTCGTTGTTCGTTCGGATACCTGCACGGAAGGCCGCGCCACGAGCTTGTCCGGCGTCTGGATTGTCTCCTGCCTTATTCCAGAACGGATCAGCCTTGCCGGATTGATACGCTTCCTGGAGCGCATTCGTTGGCGAGCCCGTCATGGCAGACGAACCAGCGCGTACAACAGGGCCGCCAGGGATCTGTCCTGCAGCTTTCGGTACGTATGATAGGGGCTGTGCTGCGATCGACGCCGCACGTATACCTGCCCCGGCCACGAACGGTTTGGCTATAGCACCGGGAGAGAAAAAGTCCAGAGGGTTCTCCTGCATGTGCTTACCGACTGCATTCGGGTCCGTTATAAAGTTCCCGAACGACGAGGCCATCTGGTCCACCTGTTCGTTCGATTTCATGGCGAAAGGCGGTGCAGCAGGATTCACAAGCTCGGACGCATTCGACACGAGACCTGCGCCGATCGTGTTCAGTTGATTGACTGTTTCCGGTATGTCCTTCAGGGCGTGCATGCCTTCCATTAGCCTATTGCCTGCATGCCCCGGTATATTCAACGCCGTGCCGAGCAGGCTGAAACCCTCTTTCTCATCGTAGGGTATCAGGGAACCGAAACGGAACTGGTCCCCGACAGGTTCGCTCTCGTCGAAGGTCTCTTGGATCGTCACGTTCTGGTCTGAGCTCGTCGGCACAGTCTTGCACAGCTCTGGATTCTTCTCGCAGAACTTGTCTGCCAAGAGTGCGGCAGTCTGGTCCCTGCCGTGTGTGTCCAACATGGTCTGTATACGTGTGGACGTCGAGCCTGCAGTGAACTTCTGCAACAGCTGCTGGCCCAATTCGATCTTGCTATCAGGCATCAGGGTTAGTTCTCCTCAAACAGGTCGTCTTCATTTGTTCGTTCTAATTGATCGTATACCGCATTCGGATTGAACCGTTCCGTGTTCATCTCCGTGTCCCAGATTACGCCCCACTCTCGGTCCAGCTCTTTCTCGAACGAACGGATATTCGACAGCATGGTTTCGGGAGGCTGCTTCACGGTACCGAACAGTTTCTCAAACACGTCCCGTTCCCAGGTCTGGATCGCAGCTCCAGTCAAGTGCCGTCCCATCTTCTCGACGAGCATTTGCATGTTATGCAGAACTTCCTGCTGCTCGGGTTCCAGACTTGCCTCGGTCACGGTGCCTTGCAGGTAGCCCTGAACGAACTCGGTCCAATGTCCACGGACCACGCCGATCATCTCGGCCATCTCGGGCCTCATCTTCTGCGTCTGCGGATCTACCAGGGATGTCAGGATCGACGTCACGAGCCCCTTCTGATGGAACACCCTACGCAAGTTCGACTTGGAACCTTCCGAGAAGGTCGCCGTACGGTCGTACTGCATAATATCGTCGTAGCTGCGTTCGACCAGTTCGTCCGGAACGTGCACGCCTGACAGTTTCAGCATGTTGACGTCGCTACGCATGTTCGCAAGGACCTGGTGCGGATGCTTACCCTTGCCGAGTTCCGCTCGGTACTGTTTCATCAGGGGCATCATACGTACGGCACCGTTCGGTGCGACTTGTTGAGCTCGGTCCCAGAAGATTTTTCGTTCGGCTGTCGTTGGTGCACGTCCGAAGGCTTCCTTGTATGCGTTCAACCAGACGATTATGCCGCGCTTCGAGCCATGCGTCGTGGCGGTACCGATACCGGCCTCGGTCGCTTCCTTACGCAGACCCAAGTCTCGCTTGCCTGCGCGCATGGTGGCCGCGGCAACGTACCCGCCGCCGAGCGCGTCACCCACAGCACTACCGCCGCCTGGATCGTTAGCCACCGCGCCCTTGTGAGCATCTCGGAGTCCCGTATCGATATTACTCAGGGCCGTGTTCAAGGTCAGGGGTCTTATACCCTCTTCCAGCAACCTTTCGTACTCCGAGTAGGCTAACGAGAGCTGTTCGTTCAGTGGCGTGAAGGCTTCAGTTGGAGCTCCCTGGGCCGAAAGAGTGCTTAACGAGTTCGTCAGGCGGGTGATCGTGAACTTGGCACGATCGATTTTCTTTGTCCAGTCTTTCTCGTGCATCTTATGTGCGGCGTCGAGCCGGCCCTGTAGTAAGTCTCGAACCTTCGTGCTATTGTCCTGCTCCAGTTTCGCGTAGTCGAAGGCCCGGCGGGCTTCGTTCGCTCTCTGGTCAGGCCAGTTCATGGACGACTTAGCGAGACCCCGCGATGCGTCCCCGATGCCGGTTGCCAGTGCGCCGCCTAAACTCGTCCCGAGTCCCATTTACATATTCCCGATAATGGTAAAGAGGTTTTCCAGTGCAGAAGACCCACCCGCTGGTGCCTGATAGCCAGGCACTGATGCGTACGGCTGTTGACCCTGGATCGCCTTGAGCATCATTTCCAGTGCCCGGTTACGCTGCAAGTCTTCTCGTTCGTCCATATCCGATTGCAAACGGTTAGATCGTTCAAACTGGTCGAAGCCTGTGCGGTTTACGTCCATGTTCTGATTAAACGTCTGGTCAATCGCTTGACCCATGCTGGGGGCGACTATACCGAGAGCCTGTAGAGCAGCCATTGCGTTTGCGGAATCATGGGTTGTGCCCAGATTGGCCAGCTCGGCCATACCTGACGTTGAGTTTTGCACGCCTCTGGTTGCCAAACCGCTCCGTGCGTAGTTCATCTCTTCCTCCTGCCGGAGTGCGTTTCCAGCAAGAATTTTGTCCAAATACGGAGTCGTAATCTGCCCGGTCAGCATTTTCCACAGGGTGTCCCTCTGATCTGGCACTTGTAGCATTCCGGGCATGTCAGGTGGTACGTACCGGATAGCTTCGTCGTCGCCGATTACCGGGGCTGCGTATTCCGAGTCATCGACTGGGGCCACGTCCGCATTGTAGTCAACGCCCGGATTCTGGTTGCCCTGGTCTTGGTAGTAGTTGTAGACGTCTGTTACCCCAGCCGAGACATCGTCTACTCCAGCGGAAGTCATGCGGTCTGTCGCGGTCGAATACTTCGGGGTCTGGCCTACGAAGTTACCGCTGGAGTCCAGATAGGCCCAGTTATTACTGTAGTCGATCCGCTGCAAGGTTCCCATCTTGACGCCGTCTTCCCAACCGTAGACGTCGTTCGGACCGGTGTATTCGCCGTAGGCTGCTGCGCCTGTGTCGCCAACAGTCTTGAACCGGGTCGTGGTCGAGGTGTCTCCCAAGGACTGCCAGCCTGGATCAGACAGCATAGCCAGTACCGGATCGATACCTCCAGTACCGTCTCCGTATGCGTTCGCCAACGCGCTGATTTGACTCTGCTGCAAGGTGCTGAACAAGTCAGCATTCCCTGCCCTCAAGTCTTCCCATGTCATCGTGCTCTTGTTAGGGTCGTAGTAGTCTGCGTACCCCGGATCTGCGGTAACCGCCGTGGTTGGATCGTAGTAGTCTGGGTATCCCCCCGCAGTCGTCGTGATTACATTGGGATTGTTATCTTCTCCTGATCGGTTATAGTAGTCTTGAGAGCCCGTAGTCCGACTGTTATTCTGGTTCGGATCGTACTGGGTTCCGTAATTATCCGACATCGAGAAGAAGTTGCCAAGGTTGTAGTTCCCAGGGCTCGATTCGTCCATAAATGCATTGAACGCATTGTAGGGACTGGCATTCGGGTCATCACTCATCGTTGGCATAGCTTAACCTTTTCTCCATTTCCATTCGCCGTCTTCCCGAACGTAGACGCCTACTTTTTGGCCGCTGTTGTTTCGGAGAACGTACTTCCCGTCCTCTTGGGCCAGCGTGAGATTTCTATAGTCGTTCTTAGCTATGTACTCTTGGGCAGATGTAGAGACTTCGGCGGGCAAGTCCCACATGTGTTCGCCGCCCCGGCGCGAGGAGTAGTGCAGGTTCCAAGGCATATCGCCTGGCTCGCCGGCTGCGGTAAGTTGATTCCCAGAAGGTCTAACCGCCTCCCCAAAGAAGTCGCCTGCGACATCGGTCGTCCCGCTCGTATTTATCCGTACGCCCATATTATTTATGCCCTCAGACGACTCATACTCATCGGCGGACCTGAAGAAATCATCATAGGAAGGTGCACTACTGTCGACCCCAGTCCGAATGTCAGGGGCGTTCGCCCCCGCGCCGTGACCGTATATGTACGGATTGTTCGCCCCGGCATTATTTCCCCAAGTATCATTCAGGTCAGGTAGGGCACTCGGATTCAGCAGTTCCTCAAGGGCACTGAGTGTACGAACGAACCCGTCAGGTGGATCAGCTTCGGGCTCAGTATCAGAGTTCCGGTAGTACCGGTCCGGGTCCGTCGATGCCTCTGCGTACCAGTTCGCAAATATCTGGTCTTTCCATAACTGCAAGCCTTCGATGCCGCCGTCCAGATACGCTTGGTCTGCATCTTCGAGTTGTTCCGGCGTAACCAACTGGTAGAAGTTCTTGTTGCCTCGATCGTCCTCGTCTGTCAGGAACGCATTCATCTCCAGAACACCTGCAGTACCGTGAAGGCGCAAAATCTCCTGCTGCCCTGGTCGTCCCCGGCCTTCGACCGTCGTACCGTCAGGTGCTACTCCACCTGAGATAGCAAATTCCCACTCTTCGTCCGATAGTGTGTGGCCCCATTCTTTCGGCACGCGAGGTCCTGTCTTGACCCAACCCTCCGCCGGGGTAATAAGGTCACTTGGATCGACCAGAATGTCAGTCCGCTGGTTCACATCTCCACGCAGTCTTTCCATTTCCTCGTAAGGGTTTGGCATGTGCGTCGGATCGTACTCTATTCCACCTTCTGCAAGTTCGTTTTTGATCCGTTCACCTGTAAAATACGGATCGTGTGTCGTATTCTCGTACAGGTCCGGGTGATTTTTCACCAGGTAGTTTTCGATAAATACACCAAGGTCGTCCACACCACCCCCGACTGCCTTGATCACGTCGAGGATCGCACCGGGCGTGTCAGCTAAGAGGGCCAGTGCACTACTGTCCAGCCCTGGGATTCTACGCAAGACGCTCATCAGGGTGTCGGTAATATCACCAATCTTTGGCACATCAATAATGTCCACCCCCATAAGTTGCCGAAACGCATCTGAGAGCGCGCTCAAGTCTGCATCTCGAAGGTCCGGCATATCCGGAATATCCGGAATATCCGGAATATCCGGGATGTCGATGTCCAGACCCTCCAGGTACTTTGTGATGTCGATATTCTCCCAACCAAAATCTCCGGGATTGATGCCTACGTTCGGCAAACCAGCCCACTCGCGCCACGCACTGAAATCCGGAGAAGAGATATTCGGCATATCGGGCACAACGTTGCGCCATGCACTAAAATCCGGGGAAGAAATATTCGGCATATCTACGTCTGGTACACCGGGTACAAGATTGCGCCACGCACTAAAATCAGGAGAAGAAATATTTGGCAAATCTACGTCCGGCACACCAGACCAATTACGCCATGCACTGAAGTCCGGAGACGGGATATTTGGCATATCTACGTCTGGTACACCAGACCAATTACGCCAGGCACTAAAATCCGGGGACGAGATATTCGGTACAGGCGGAACGTACCCAGAAGGCCACTGCATCTCGGGTGTGTCTGGTACGCCACCAAGACCGCGCCATGCACTGAAGTCCGAGGAGGAGATATTCGGCAAGTCGACTTTGATCGGGATCGGGATTAAGTCCATCATGGTTCGCCATGATTCAAAGTCGGGTCCGACTCTGGTTCCTTTGTCGTCGTCGTCTGATACTTTGTCGTCCTTGGGTGTGCTCCCAGGGGCAACCCCGGCTCCGTAGTCAAATGTGCCCGTTCCTGAACCTCCTGAACTTGCTGGTCCGGACAAACCGTAACCTGGGCTGGATGCTCCGTATGTCGTGATTCCGCGAGTAGGCCCGAACGGGTTGAACTGGGGTCCTTGGATACGAGTCCGGGCACGTCCCATAACGTCGCTCGTATTGCCCATGATCATGTTCAGGGCGTCGACCCCAGGACCTACCAAGTTCCCGCTACCGTCGTCCCGTGGACCGACAAGGCTCTGCCTGCGTTCCGTATCCCCGTAGATCAGCCTGGCGTAGTCGTTTTGCGTGTCAAACAGAGCTGCCTGTTCCGGCGTCAGGGGGTTCTCAGTCATGCCCCCACCGAGAGCCTTGAAAAAGTCTATTACGAACTTCCCCACGTCTTGGGCTCCGCCGACTACGTCATCTACTATGTCATTTGCTGCCATGCTGTGTCCCCCTGGTACTTAGTATACGAACGAAGCTGCTGTACGGGTACTACAAACCCCGGCCTGAAAGACGTAGCTACTCACTATTTACCCCCACGAGAACGATACCATCCAAAAGCATGCGGACAAAAGAAGCATGATGCCGATCACCGACATTCTGACGGTTGGGTCCAGTCGGTGCCAATAGACCATCGGCAATAAGAATGCTGGCACCCCCCAACCCAATGCGTTTCCAATCAGCCAGCCCACCGAATCCATTGCATTCTCGTCGTGATTGACGGCTCTTGCGATGTCATATTTGTACGACGC
>TARA_R110000787_G_scaffold47085_16_pt1 | contig 11826 bp, 11 predicted proteins | sample TARA_R110000787 | Tara Oceans TARA_R110000787 (sample SAMEA4397920) | marine metagenome | biome: Polar Biome; feature: [DCM] deep chlorophyll maximum layer (ENVO:01000326); material: water (ENVO:00002006), including particulate matter (ENVO:01000060) such as... | depth 35 m
GCCGCCGTCAAATTCAAGAACACATCTTCCAGATCCGGGTCGCGGGTCACCACATCGACGATCGCCAGCCCGCTCGCCTGCACGGCGCTCAGCACTTGCCCGGCATTGGCGCGGTCCTTGAGGTAGGTGATGGTCAGCGTGCGCTCGCCCGTCAGTTCGATCTTTTCGAAGCAGGGGGCATCCGGCACCGCGCCCACATCGCGATCTACCGTCACCTGCACCACCTTTTCCTGCGCCATCGCCAGCAATTCGCGGGTCGGCTTGTCGGTGATCAGCTTGCCATGGTTGATGATGCCGATGCGGTCGCACAGTTGCTCGGCTTCTTCGAGATAATGGGTCGTCAGCACGATCGTCACGCCCAGGGCATTGAGTTCGCGCACATATTCCCACAATTGCTGGCGCAATTGCACATCGACGCCCGCGGTCGGTTCGTCCAGCACCAGGATCGGCGGGCTATGCACCATCGCCTTGGCCACCAGCAGGCGGCGCTTCATGCCGCCCGACAGCGTGCGGGCGTAGGCATTGGCCTTGTCCTCCAGATGCACGGCGCGCAGCAATTCCATCGACCGGCGCTTGTCCTTGGGCACGCCATAGAAGCCCGCCTGATTTTCCAGCGTCTCGAACGGCGTGAAGAAGGGGTCGAACACGATTTCCTGCGGCACGATGCCGATGCTGTTCTTCGCGTTGCGCGGATTGACGTCGATGTCGAAGCCCCAGATGCTGACCGACCCTGCGGTCTTGTTCACCATCCCGGCCAGGATATTGATCGTGGTCGACTTGCCTGCGCCATTGGGGCCGAGCAGCCCATAAATCTGCCCGCGCGGGATCGACAGGTTGATGCCGTCCAGCGCGCGCTTGCCGCCCTTATAGACTTTGGTGAGATCGCGAATGGCGATGGCGGGTGCGGGGGCTGGCGTGTCGGTCATGGCTGATCTCTATGGGGATCGACAGGGGCTAAGGAAAGAGGGCCAGGGGCCGGGGCTTAATCGGCCCCGGCGACCTTGATCGGCTTGCCCAGCATCGATTGCACATATAGGCGTTGCACCGCGACGAAGATGACGACCGTCAAGGGCGCCGCCAGCAGCACGCCGAGGAAGCCGAACAGCAGGCCAGCGGCGAACACCGCGAACAGCAGCACCGCCGGTGGCACGTCGACGGCATGTTTCTGGATCATCGGCTGCAGGAAATTGCCCTGCAATTGCTGGATCACCAGGAACAGGACCAAGGTCCACAGCGCAGCCATCGGCGATACGGTAAAGGCCAGCAGCACGGCGGGGAAGCCCGCGATGACCGGGCCGACCATCGGAATGATGTCCAGCAGGCCAGCGATGACGCCAAGTCCGCCCGCCGCTGGCACGCCGAGCAGGGCAAGGCCCGCCCAGGTGAGCGCCGCGACGACCAGCGAAGAGACCGCCTGGCCGACCATCCAGCCCTTCAGGCCGCCCGACGCATCGTCCAGCGCCAGCGCGACCGTGTCTTCTGCGCGCTTGGGAATGAGCAGGAGCAGGCCCCGGCGATAGGTGTCGGGGTCGCCCGCCATGAAGATCGCGCCGACCAGCACCAGCACGAAGTCGGCAAGGCCACTGCCCGCCGCCAGCGCATAGCCGCCCGCCTGCGACACGAGCTGGGACACATCCTGCCCGCCCCCCTCGACCAGCTGCCGCGCTCGGTCGCCAAGGCCGTACCGGTCGAGCAAGTCTTCGACGCTTTGCAGCGCGCGGGGGACGGTTTCGCGGATCGTGTCGAATTCCTGCGCCAGTTGCGACCCGAACAGCGCGAACGCGCTTACGAACAGGGTGATCATGCCGATGACCGACAGGGCGAGCGCCATCGAACGCTTCATGCCGGTAATGCGGCACAGCCAGCTGGCGATCGCATCGAACACCGCCGCGATCACGATCGCCGCGAACACCAGCATCAGGAAACGGGTCAGTTCGACCATGATCCATGCCAGGCCGACGATGCCCACCACGACCAATGTGGCATTGGCAACCCGGCCGGGGCTGTAGGGCGAGGAGGGGGCCGCCGGTTTCGGCTGCGATTGCGCCGTTGCGGCGTCGTCATGATCAAGGGTCATGCACGCCTTCTATCGTGCATGACCCATCGTGCAACCTGTTGCTGCCGCAAAAGCGCCAGGGGCTATTCGGCGGTCGGCCCGGTCAGCGCGTCCCGCATGATATAATAAAGGCTGTGCTGCTCGATCGTGCCCTTGACCAGATGCGCCATCGGGCCTGAAGCACGGGCCAGGACATCGTCCCCACCATGGGTTTCGGAGCCCAGCGGCACCAGCGCCTGCTGGCGATAATCGAGCGCGGTGGTGTCGGTCTGGAGCGGGTCGGCGCGTGGCGTGTCGATCGTCGCACCCGGCCCATTGGCATAGCCCAATGTCGTATAGCCCTTGCCATCCTTGGCCTTGAGCGCCTGACCACCATTGGTCACCGCGCCCAGGATGGGGTTGTCCCGGCCGGGATAGCCGCTCATCGCGAAAGTGTGGCTATGGTCGGCGGTGACCAACACCAGCGTATCGGCGCGATCCGTCATGTCCATCGCGACCTTCACCGCCTCGTCCAGCGCGATCGTGTCCTCCAGCGCGCGGCGCGCGTTCCCGGCATGGTGGGCATGGTCGATCCGGCCCGCTTCCACCATCAGGACATAGCCCTTGTCGCGGCTGCCCAACATGGTGATCGCCGATCGGGTCATGTCCGCGAGCGACGGCTCGCCGCCTGTGTCCTTGGCGCGGTCTGCCTCATATTGCATATGGTCAGGCTCGAACAGGCCGAGCAGGCGGGGCGTGCGCGTCAGGTCCACCTTGGCGAAATCCGCGCTGTTCCAGACATAGGCCCCGCGCGGATTGCGCCGCTGCCAGGCCTTGGTCAGGTCCTTGCGGTCGGTGCGCTTGCCCGTCATGGCGGCATATTCGGGATCGCGGCTGGTGGTCGGCAGGAAATTAGCGCGGCCCCCGCCGAGGATCAGGTCGAGCCGCGCGCCGACGTCGCCCTCCACCATCTGCCGCGCAATGTCGACGCACCCCTGCGCGCGGGCGTCGGGGGTCAGGTCGCCATCGGCTTCCCAATCGCGCTGGGCAGTATGGGCATAGGTGGCGGCGGGCGTCGCATGGGTGATGCGCGCGGTCGAGATGACGCCGGTCGCCATGCCCTGACCTTGCGCAAAGCCGAACAGCGAGGGCAGGCGATGCGCCTTGCTCGTCGCGCAGTCATTTTCCGGCACTTCCGGGCCGACGCCGATGACGCCGTTGCGGGTCTTGACCCCGGTCAGGATCGCCGTGGCGGTCGGTGCGGAATCCGATACCTGCCCGTCATGCGAGTAGGTTTTGACCAGCGCCGTGCTGGACAGCCGATCCATGGTCGGCACGAAGGATTCGCCATCCACGCCTTGGCGTTGCCCCTGATGGATGCGCGCCGCCGTCAGCGTGCTGACGCCCATGCCATCACCGATGAACAGGATGATGTTGCGCGCCTTGCCGACGACCGGCGCGTCCGCCTTGATCCGCGTCAGTTCGGCCATCGCCTGCGCGCGATAGGCGTCGGTAGTGCTGGCATGTTGCGCCAGCGCCGGGCTGGCGGCGATCAGCAAGGCAAGAACGGACGAACGGGCAAGACGGCGGGCAGCGACCATGAAGAGACTCCTTTGCCGCACCCCCTTTCATCCAATCATGACAAAGGTGCTACAGAAGGCCTATATTTTCACATCTATCGAAATGTCATTGACGGGTCCGGCGCAGCGCCATATTTCGACGATCATCGAAGCAAGGACTCGCCATGGATCAGGACAAGGCCGTCGCGGCGCTGGCCGCGCTGGCGCAGGATACGCGCCTTTCGGTATTCCGCCTGCTGGTGAAGGCCGGACCCGACGGCATAATCGCAGGCGCGCTGGCGGAAGCGATGGACGTCCCGCCATCGACCATGTCGCACCATCTGGCCAAGCTGGAACAGGCCGGGCTTGTCACCTCTTGGCGCACCAGCCGCCTCATCCATTATGCCGCCGACTATGCCGGGATGCAGGGCTTGCTCGGCTTTCTGATGGCCGATTGCTGCCAGGGCGATCCGAACTTGTGCGCCGGTCTTCTCTCTTACCTTACGTGCGACGCCGTTTCTGAAGGAGCCCCAGCATGACCGACAAAGTCTATAATGTCCTGTTCCTGTGTACCGGCAATTCGGCCCGCTCGATCCTGGGCGAAGCGCTGATGAACAAGCTGGGCGCGGGCCGGTTTCGCGCCTGGAGCGCGGGCAGCCAGCCCAAGGGCGCGGTTCACCCCATGGCCCTGTCCGTCCTGTCGGGGTTGGGGTTCGACACGGAAGGCATGCGTTCGAAAAGCTGGGACGAGTTCGCCGCGCCGGGTGCGCCGCAGTTCGATTTCATCTTCACCGTCTGCGACAATGCAGCGGGCGAGACCTGCCCGGTGTGGATCGGCCATCCGATGACCGCCCATTGGGGCATCGAAGACCCGGCTGCCGTGGAAGGGGAGGGGCAGCGCGACGCCTTCCTGACCGCGCTGCGCTATCTGCGCAACCGCATCACGCTCTTCCTCGAACTGCCGCTCGACGCGCTGGATGCCATGGCGACGCAGCGCAAGCTCAAGGAAATCGGCCAAGGCGAGGGTGCCAGCGTCCAGGCAGGAGCCAACGTATGACCCACGACATCATCATCTATCACAATCCCGAATGCGGGACGTCGCGCAACACGCTGGCGATGATCCGCAATGCGGGCATCGAACCGCATGTGGTCGAATATCTGAAAACCCCGCCCTCGCGCGCGCTGCTCGAAAGCCTGATCGCCCGCGCGGGGATGACGCCGCGCGCCTTGCTGCGCGAAAAGGGCACGCCCTTTGCCGAACTGGGGCTGGACGACGACAGCCTGTCGGACGCGGCTTTGATCGACGCAATGATGGCGCACCCCATCCTCATCAACCGCCCGCTGGTCGTGTCGCCGCTGGGCGTCAAACTCTGCCGCCCGTCCGAAGCGGTGCTGGACCTCATCCCGGCGGCGCAGCAAGGCGCGTTCGCCAAGGAAGATGGCGAGCAGGTGGTCGACGCCACGGGCCAGCGCAGCCCCAAGCCGGTCGGGGGCGCATAATCATGGCCGCATCCGACGCCAATGGCGCATCCGCCTCGCCACTCGGCCTGTTCGAACGCTGGCTCTCGCTTTGGGTCGCGCTGGCGATCGCGGTCGGGATCGTGGCGGGCAATGTTGCGCCCGGTGCCTTTGCGATGCTGGCCGGGCTGGAAATCGCCTCGGTCAACCTGATCGTCGCGGTGCTGATCTGGGCGATGATCTATCCGATGATGGTCGGCGTCGATTTCGGCAGCATCCGCGACATCGGCCGCAAGCCGCGCGGCCTCATCATCACCATCGTCATCAACTGGCTGGTCAAGCCCTTCACCATGGCGGCGCTCGCCGTCCTGTTCTTCGACTATCTCTATACCGGCCTTATTCCGCGTGGCGATGCCGACCAATATATTGCCGGGCTGATTCTGCTGGGCGCCGCGCCCTGCACCGCGATGGTGTTCGTCTGGTCGCAGATGACGCGCGGCGACCCCGCCTATACGCTGGTGCAGGTATCGGTGAACGATCTGGTGATGATCGTCGCCTTCGCACCCATCGTCGCGCTGCTGCTCGGCGTCACCGACATCGTCGTGCCATGGGAAACGCTGCTGCTCTCGACCCTGCTCTATGTCGTGATCCCGCTCGCGGCGGGGGCTTTGACCCGGCATCGGGTGATCGCCGCGCATGGCGGCGACGTCGCGGCGGTCGATGCCTTTACCGCCCGGCTCAAACCCTGGTCGATCATCGGCCTGCTGGCGACGGTGGTATTGCTGTTCGCCTTCCAAGCCGAAACCATCGTCGGGCAACCATTGCTGATCGCGCTGATCGCGGTGCCGATCATCCTCCAATCCTATGGCATTTTCGCGCTGGCCTATGCCTGGGCCTTCGCCTGGAAGGTGCCGCACCGGATCGCCGCGCCCTGCGCGCTGATCGGCACGTCCAACTTCTTCGAGCTGGCCGTCGCGGTCGCGATCGGCCTGTTCGGCCTGTCGAGCGGTGCGGCGTTGGCGACCGTCGTCGGCGTGCTGGTCGAAGTGCCGGTGATGCTCTCGCTGGTCGCCTTCGCCAACCGCACCCGGTCGCGCTTTGCGGAGGCAGAGGCATGAGCGACACGGTGCCGTTCGCCTATCTCCGCCCGCTGGCCGATCCCGACCATTTGCCCGCGTTGCACCCCGACTACGCCCATCGCCGACCCGCGCTGGGCTTAGGCGCTCTCGACCCGCCACCGCGCATCCTGCTGCTCTACGGATCGCTGCGCGAGCGCTCCTATTCCCGGCTGGTGGTCGAGGAAGCCGCGCGCCTCCTGCAGTTTTTCGGCTGCGAAACGCGCATCTTCGATCCGCGCGACCTGCCGCTGCCCGATCAGGTGGCGGGCGACGATCATCCCGCCGTCGATGAATTGCGCGCCCATTCGCTGTGGTCGGAAGGGCAGATCTGGTGCAGCCCGGAACGCCATGGCCAGATAACCGGCATCATGAAGACGCAGGTCGACCATCTGCCGCTGGCCTATAAAGGACTGCGCCCCACCCAAGGGCGGACCCTGGCGGTGATGCAGGTGTCTGCCGGATCGCAATCCTTCAACAGCATCAACACGCTGCGCATCCTCGGCCGATGGATGCGCATGTTCACCATCCCCAACCAGTCCTCCGTCGCCAAAGCCTATGAAGAATTTGACGAGGCCGGACGGATGAAGCCATCTCCTTATTATGACCGCATCGTCGATGTGGTGGAGGAACTGGTCCGCTTCACCGTCCTGCTGCGGCCCCATGCCGACCAGCTGGTGGACCGCTATTCCGAACGCAAGGATCGCGACGAACCCGTCGCCACCCATGTCGAAAGGGCGGGGCTGGCGACATCGGTCTGACCGGTCGTTCGCCCCATCGCTCTTGCGCCGGTCCTGCATCTTGGATAGGGGAACCCCATTCATTGGACCCGGCATCGTCGGGTGGCTCGGCCCGGCGCCTATCCCCGGGATAACCATTAGCGAATTTGGGCTTCGCTTTTCCGAGTTCTGAGCGTTCCCGCGCACTGACGCGATGCCCCGCTAGCCAATCTAGGGTTTTTTGAATGCTGTCTATCGCCTCGCTGCAACGCGAATGGCTCGCCAATCCGCGCGCCGACATCCTGGCGGGGATCGTCGTCGCCCTGGCGCTGATCCCCGAAGCCATCGGCTTTTCGATCATCGCCGGCGTCGATCCGCGCGTCGGCCTCTACGCCTCCTTCTCCATCGCCTTCATCATCGCCTTCGTCGGCGGCCGCCCCGGCATGATCTCCGCCGCCACCGCCGCCGTCGCCGTGCTGGTCGTCCCGCTCGTGCGCGACCATGGCATCGACTATCTGTTTGCCGCCACCATCCTGATGGGCATCATACAGGTCGTCGCCGGGTTCCTGCGGCTCGACATGCTGATGCAATATGTGTCGCGCTCGGTCATCACAGGCTTCGTCAATGCGCTCGCGATCCTCATCTTCATCGCGCAATTGCCGCAACTGACGGGCGTGACCTGGGTGACCTATGCGATGGTCGCCGGTGGCCTCGCCATCATCTACCTCTTCCCGCGCCTGACCAAGGCGGTGCCTTCGCCACTGGTCGCGATCGTCATCCTGACGATCCTGTCCATCTATGGCGCGCTCAACGTCAACACCGTGGGCGATATGGGCGAACTGCCTTCGACCCTGCCGGCCTTCCTCATCCCCAACGTCCCGCTGACGCTGGAAACGTTCCAGATCATCCTGCCCTATTCGCTGACCATGGCGGCCGTCGGCCTGCTGGAATCGATGATGACGGCGCAGATCGTCGATGACCTGACCGACACCGGGTCGGACAAGCGCCGCGAAATGAAGGGCCAGGGCATCGCCAATTTCGCCACTGGCTTCCTTGGCGGCATGGGCGGTTGCGCGATGATCGGCCAGTCGGTCATCAACGTGAAGTCGGGCGGTTCGACCCGCCTGTCCACCCTCGTCGCGGGCACCTTCCTTTTGTTCCTGATCGTCGTGCTTGGTCCTCTGGTGGCCCAGATCCCGATGCCCGCATTGGTCGCGGTGATGATCATGGTGTCGATCGGCACGTTCAGCTGGCGCTCGATCAAGGATTTGCGCACCAATCCGTGGCAATCCTCCGTCGTCATGGTCGCCACCGTCGTCATCGTCGTATGGACGCATGATCTCGCCCAAGGCGTGCTGGCGGGTGTCATCCTGTCGGGGTTGTTCTTCGCGAGCAAGGTCAAGCAGCTCTTCACGGTCACGTCCGAAATGGCGGCCGATGGCAAGGCGCGCACCTATCGCGTCGCGGGCCAGGTCTTCTTCGCCTCGTCGGACAGCTTCACCGCCGCCTTCGACTATAAGGAGGTTCTGGACCGCGTCGTGATCGACGTCACCGGCGCGCATTTCTGGGACATTTCGGCGATCGGCACGCTCGACAAGGCGATCCTGAAATTCCGTCGCGAAGGCACGGCGGTCGAGGTCATCGGCCTCAATGACGCCAGCGCCGCGATGGTCGAACGCTATGCCATGCACGACAAGCCGGGTGCGGACGCGCAACTCGGCGCGCATTGAGGAGAGACGCCATGACCAAGATACTCGCCTGTATCGACGCCTCGGCCTATGCGGCCAGCGTCGTCGACCTTGCCGCCTGGGCGTCCAAGCGCCTCGATCTGCCGGTGGAACTGCTCCATGTCGTCCAGCGCCGCGATGCCGTGGCACAGCGCCATGACCTTAGCGGCGCGATCGGCCTGGGGGCCAAGAGCGAACTGTTGGAGGAATTGACACGACTGGAGGAGGCCGACTCCCGGCTCCAGGTCGAACGCGGCCGCGTGCTGCTCGCCACGATGGTGGATCGGCTGCACGCCGATGGCGCCATCGCCATCACCCCGCTCCACCGCCATGGCGGCATCGTTGAAACGATCATCGAGCGCGAAGCCGACGCCCGCGTCGTCGTCATCGGCAAGCGCGGCGCCAGCCATGAATTTGCCACCGACCATATCGGGTCGAAGATCGAGCGCGTCGTGCGGGCCAGCGCCAAGCCGGTGCTGATCGCCGCGCGCGCGTCGCAAGCCCCGCAATCCGTGGTCCTCGCCTATGACGGCAGCAAGCCTGCCGACCGCGCGCTGGAACGGGTCGCCAACTCGCCCCTGTTCGCCGGGCTGCCAATCCAGGTCGTGACGGTCGGCCCCGACGACGACAAGCATCGCGCCCTACTCGACAAGGCCCGCACCGCCTTATCGGCCAGCCCATCCGTCACCCTGACGATCGTGCCTGGCAAACCCGAAGAGGCCATCGCAGAGCTGATGGCCGCAACGCCCCACGCGCTACTGGTCATGGGTGCCTATGGCCACTCGCCGCTCCGCACCCTGATCGTGGGCAGCACGACCACCACCCTCACCCGCACCGTCCACGCGCCGGTGCTGCTGGTGCGGTGAGAAGGGCTGGCCGGTCAGGCGGCGTCGCGTGTGTCGATGTCGCCTAGCCCCGTCAGCGTGAACGGGCCGGTGCCCGGCAGTTCGACGCGCAATTCGAGCGTCCCGCCCGCCGCCTCCACGAAGCGGCGCAAGGTCGAGAGGTAGAGATCGGTCTGTCGCTCGATCTTGAGGACAGAGGGCTGTTTGATACCCAGGCTCTGCGCGATCTGTTCCTGGCTGCGGCGGGCGAGCAGGCGCAGCGCCTTCAACCCCTCCACCTCGGCATGAAGTTCTGCCGCGCGCGCCCTGATGCGGTCCTGCCGCTCTTGGGGGAGGCGGGCCATGATTTCATCGTGCGTGACGGCCATGTCGCTTACCCTTTCAATGTTTCCAGATGCTCGGCAAAGCGGGCATCGGCCTTGGCAACCAGCGTCTTGTAAAAGCGCTTCTGGGCGACCCCGGCCTTGTCGCCTGCGACAAGGATGATGGCGCGACGCTTGGGGTCGAACGCAAAGGCCACCCGCCATACGCCATCCTGAGCCGTGAAGCGTAACTCCTTCATATTGGCATGGCGAGATCCCGCCAACGTGTCGGCGTGAGGGCGACCCAGCGTCGGCCCAGCCAGTATCAATAACTCCGCGATGGTCAGCAACCCATCCTGAACCGGCTCTGGCAGTGCCTCCATCTCCGGGAGAAATGCCTGATGATAGAGGACCGTCCATGCCATATACGAATAATAGCCCATAGCCTATGGCATGTCCATAGGCTATGGGCTATATTTTCAGGCCGCCTTGCCCTTCAGCGCCTTTTGCCGCCGCCGCTGCACCGACGATCCGATCCCCATCGCCTCGCGATATTTGGCGACGGTGCGGCGGGCAATGTCCATGCCGCGCGCGCGCAGCAGCTCGACCAGCGTATCGTCGGACAGGATGGCCTGGGGTTCTTCGGCCATGATCAGCGTCTTGATATGGCTCTTGACCGCTTCGGCGGAGACGGAGCCATCGCCTTCCGCGTTCGACACGCCGCTGGTGAAGAAAAATTTGAGTTCATATTGGCCGCGCGGGCAGGACAGATATTTGTTCGACGTCACCCGACTGACGGTCGATTCATGCATTTTAATCGTGTCGGCGACGGTGCGCAGGGTGAGCGGCTTCAAATGCGCCACGCCCTTGCGGAAGAAATCCTCCTGGCAGCGGACGATCTCGCTCGCGACCTTGATGATGGTCTTCTGCCGCTGGTCGAGCGCCTTGACCAGCCAGTTGGCGCTGGCCAGGCAGTCGGCGAGCCAGGCCTTGGCATTCTTGTCCTGCTTGCCGGTCGCCAGTTCGACATAATAGCTGCGGTTGACCAGCACGCGAGGCAGGGTCGCGCTGTTGACCTCGATGCTCCATCCTTCGGCGGTGGGGCGCACGAACAGGTCGGGGGAGACCGGCGCGGCGCGGTCGCTGGAAAATTTGAGGCCGGGTTTGGGGTCATAGCCGCGCAATTCGCGGATCATGTCGGCCAAATCCTCCTCATCCACCCCGCAGATGCGGCGCAGCTGCGGCAGCGCGCCCTTGGCCAGCAGGTCGAGATTGGCGAGCAAGCGGGCGATGCAGGGGTCGTAGCGGTCGGCTTCCTTGGCCTGTAGCGCCAGGCATTCGGCCAGCGATCGCGCCCCAACGCCGGTGGGATCGAATGTGTGGATGACGCCCAGCACCCGCTCGACCTCGACCAGCGGCAGCCCCATCGCATGGGCGGTCTGCAGCAGGTCGGCCTCCAGATAGCCCGCCTCGCTGATCTGGCCGATCAGTTGCGCCGCGACGATCAGGTCCACCCCCGACAGCGCGGCGCGCGCCTGATCCATCAGATGCTCCTGCAGGCTGGCACCGGGTGCGGCGAAACTGTCGAAGTCCGGTGCCTCGTCGCCATAGCCGCCCGTCATCGCATCCATGCCGCCGCCGCCAGCGCCGAGCGCGCTCGCCATCCGGTCGCCGGGGCCATCATCGATGAACGTATCCGCGCCATGATCGACGTCGAGCGGACTGTCCGCGCCGCCCAGCCCCTGCGCGATCAAATCGTCGCTCGCCCCGGTTTCCGCGGCCAGCGTGGGCCGGTCGAGGTCGCGGTCGATCCCATCGGCAGGCGGCGGACCATCATCGCCGCCACCTGATTCGAGTAGCGGGTTCTTCTCCAGTTCACCCGCGACGAAGGCGTCGATCTCCAGATTGGACAGCGCCAGCAGTTTGATCGCCTGCTGCAACTGCGGCGTCATGACGAGCGACTGGCTCTGCCGGATATCGAGGCGTGGACCCAGCGCCATCAGGAAGCGCGCCTTTGCAGGCAGCACCGGCTCGTACCCCCACCCGGACGCCCAGCCAGCATAGAC
>TARA_R110000787_G_scaffold186566_4_pt1 | contig 11805 bp, 12 predicted proteins | sample TARA_R110000787 | Tara Oceans TARA_R110000787 (sample SAMEA4397920) | marine metagenome | biome: Polar Biome; feature: [DCM] deep chlorophyll maximum layer (ENVO:01000326); material: water (ENVO:00002006), including particulate matter (ENVO:01000060) such as... | depth 35 m
GGCTACGGCATCGCTGACTACAACGGAGCGAAGGTTCAGGTTGCGGACTACCGGGATGACAGCGGGCGGCTAATTGCCCAAAAAATCAAAACGGCAGATAAGCAATTCCAAATTATCGGTAACGGCCGAAACCTGCGATGTTGGCAAATCCACAGGCATAATGGTGGTGGGAAGCGAGTCCCGATTTTTGAGGGGGAGACTGATTGCCTGGCGTGGATGAACCTGTTCCCTAAGTACGCTGCGGTGTCCGTACCTAATGGTGCCGCGGGCGCAGCGAAGGCTGTGTCCAGGGACATCGAATTCTTTGAGTCATTCGATGAGGTCATCATCTGTATGGACAACGATGCGCCGGGGAAGAAAGCTGCCCTTGAAATCGCTGCACTCTTCTCCCCAGGTAAGGCGCGAATCATGCAAGTCCCCCCGCAAGCTAAGGATGTGTGCGAAGCCTTCCAGAAGGGCTTACGCAACGAGCTTGTAGATGCGTTCTGGAATGCTAAGTCCTACCGGCCCGATGGGATCGTCACGGGTGCGGAACTGCTTGATGTCATCCTGAATGAAAAGGAAGTGCCGGCCTGCCCGTACCCTTGGGAAGGGTTGAATCAGAAGCTGCATGGTCTCCGACTGGGCGAGTTGGTGACGGTCTGCGCCGGCACAGGTGTAGGTAAGAGCCAACTCTGTCGGTCCCTTGCGGTCCACTTGATCCGTGAGGGTCACCGCGTAGGCTACATCGCTTTGGAGGAAGGGCTTGCGCGTACAGGTCTATCGCTCCTGGGGATGGTGATGGGTAAGAGTCTCCACCTTGGGCGCGAGGGGGTAACCACCGAGGAGATGCGCGAAGCATTCGACCGTGAGCTTTCCGAAAGGTTGTTTGTATACAATCATTTCGGGTCTCTCTCCGCTGAGAACCTGCTCGCCAGGTGCAGATATCTGCGTGTGGCTGATAAATGTGACTATCTAATAATCGATCACCTCTCGATCCTCGTATCAGGGTGGGGCGAGGGGGACGAGCGCAGGCTTATTGATAATGTCATGACCGCACTCCGTTCTCAGGTCTGCGAAGCTACTGGTGTGGGTATAATACTTGTATCGCACCTGAAGAGGGTCGAGGGTAAAAGCGCCGAGCGCGGGGGCGAGCCAGAACTCTCCCACCTACGCGGGAGCCAAAGCATTTCGCAACTCTCGGACGCCTGCATCGCTCTCAGTAGGGACACGATGGGTGATGACCCTGACCTGACCGCGGTGCGTGTCTTGAAGAACAGGTTCAGCGGGGAACTAGGAGTTGCCTGCCACCTAAGGTGGGATGCTGACACAGGTCAGCACACAGAAGTCTGCCCCGAATTTGAACAACCCAATATCCAGGTACCATTTTGAACCCTTATCTTCTAGACCTCCCCGCCGTAGTGAGTTTCAGCGGTGGACGGACATCGGGGTTCATGCTTTTTCATATCCTTGAGGCGTTCGGGGGCCAACCGGAAGACCTAAAGGTTTGCTTTCAGAACACCGGCCTGGAACACGCCGCAACCTACGATTTCGTTAAGGAGTGCGGGAAGCGGTGGGGTGTCAACATTACATGGTTGGAGTATTTTGTTAACGATGATGACGCACATGATGTGAAGGTGGTTGACTTCGATTCGGTAAGCCGAAAGGGTGAGCCTTTTACCGCCCTTATCAAGAAGAAAGGGTCTCTACCCACGCCGGTTAATCGTACCTGCACCTCAAACCTGAAGATGCGAACGATGGATAGGTGGGTGAGGCAATTCCCTGGATTCTGTGACGGGTACACTAATGCCATAGGTCTTAGGTATGACGAGCCTCGCAGGGCTACTCGCATGAAGGCAGACAACAGCCGGGAGGAAGTCTATTGCCCTATGTACCATGCGGAGCATACGGAAGACGATGTGCTGGCTTGGTGGGAGGAGCAACCATTCGATCTTATGCTCCCCGGAGGAACCGGTACCAGCGGCAACTGTGTCGGTTGCTTTTTGAAGAAGTCCTCAAAAATTTTAAATTTAATGGTGGAACAACCTGAGCATTTCGAGTGGTGGGTGGAGGCCGAGAAAAGTGTAGAGGGCATAGCTCGCGTCCCATTCTTTAGGCAGGACCGACCGAGTTACGCGAATTTAATGAACACGGCGAAGACCCAAGGTCTCCTGTTCGATTCGGGTGATGATGAAGACACTCTCCCCTGCTTCTGTACCGACTGACTTAGCGCTTACAACTTTACTTACCCGCATCGAAAGGCATCACTATGGCATCCGTTAATAACACCTACTCCGAATCTGCTGAACGCCCCTCCATTCTATGGTTCGATCTTGAAACAGATGGACTCAAACCTAGTGTGATCCATTGCCTCGTCACTATGGATCAAGACGGGGACATTCGTAGGTATAACCATGCCGAGGAGGGGAACCTTAGGGATGGGTTAGATACCCTATCGAAGGCTGACACTCTGATTGGGCATAACATAATAGGCTACGACCTGAAGGTTATTCAATCCCTGCACCCTGAGTGGAAGACCAAGGCATGCATCCGCGACACTCTGGTCTATGCGCGGTTAGCTTGGCCCCATATCAAAGACCTAGACTACTCGCGTAAAGGGTTCCCGCGGGAGCTTATCGGTAGCCACAGCCTCAAGGCTTGGGGGGTGCGCTTGGGGTTTGAGAAGTTCAGCTATGGGGACAAGGATGACGCATGGGAGTGTTGGTCTAGAGAGATGGAAGACTACTGCGTCCGTGATGTTGAAGTTACCCACCGTCTATTCAGGGAGTGCCTTGATCAGAAGATCCCGGCGCCGGCCCTGGAGCTTGAGCATGAAATGCATGACATCTGTGATTTGATGACGCAGCGCGGTGTCTACTTTGATCGCGAGGGTGCAGAGAAGCTGTACGCCAGGCTACTGTCTAAGAAGGACCAGATCGAAGCTGAACTCCAGGGGCTCTTCCCCCCCAAGCAACTTCAGATGAAAACTAAAGTGAAGGAAGTGCCCTTCAACCCCGGCTCACGCATCCAGATTGCAGAGAGGTTCAAGGAGCAGGGTTGGGTACCCACCGACTTCACACCTGACGGCCGCGCCAAGATCAATGAGGGTGTCTTGACTGAGCTATCGAAGACCTACCCGGAAGCAGCTACGCTCAACAAATACCTACTGGTGCAGAAGCGTGTGGGGCAGATAGCTGAAGGTAAGAATTCCTGGCTAGGTTTGTGTGATGAGGGTAACCGTATACACGGTCGAGTAATCTCTTGCGGCGGGACGATCTCTCACCGTATGGCTCACTTCAGCCCTAACATCTCTGCTGTACCTAACATCCACGCTGAGTTCGGTAAGGAATGCCGGTCGCTCTTCCGTGTACCGGATGGCTCACGCATGGTTGGTACGGACCTAGCCAGCATCGAGCTTCGTATGCTTGCCCACGCTATGTCTTACTGGGACGATGGGAAGTACGCTGATGAGGTATCTAATGGTGACCCCCACCAAGCTACAGCGGACGCTGTGGGTGTTACTCGCCCCCAGGGTAAGATGATTAACTTCGCTATGATCTACGGGGCCGGCGACCAGCGCCTAGGGGAGGCTGTGGGTGGGACGCGGGCTGACGGTAAGGCGCTTAGGCGTAAGTTCTATGACCGTAACCCAGCCTTCAGGAAGTTGAGCGAGGCTATCAAACAGAAGACCAAAGACCACAATGTCTTGGAGGGGTTGGATGGCCGGCCGCTTTACCCGCGGGCTGAACACAGCGCCCTGAACCTTTGGATTCAGAATGCGGCGAGTACCGTGGCGAAGCGGGCGACACTCCTGCATTTCTTCTTCCTTGAAGTGAATGGTATTGAGCATGGCAGGGACTTCACGCTCGCCCTGCATTGTCATGATGAGTGGCAGATTGAGATCTTGGAGGAATACGCAGATGATGCAGCAGCCTTAGCTATCGAAGCCATCCACGCTACGGGCGAGTACTACGATCTCAATGTTGAGTTGGACGGGGAGACGAAGGTTGGGATGAACTGGGCCGAAACTCATTAGTGACTTCCTCTCATACATCGCGGGCTACATCGATGGCGAAGGGTGCTTCTTGTTTCATAACACCCCTGAAGTCTCGGTGTCTAACACTTTCCCTTACACCCTACAGAAGCTCGCTGAGATGTATGGGGGGAAGGTGGCTAGGCGGGACGCCCTGGAGAATGGGCGGGAGTACTTCCAATGGAGGATCTATGGTGACAACGCTATCCACTTCATCCATGAGGTCCGGCCATACCTCTGGGAAAAACTACCCCAGGCTGACTTGGTGCTTCGGATACGAGACACTAAGCCTGGGGCGCAACGCGATGGATTGAAATCGCAACTTAAGAAATTGAAACGACTGGAGTATTAGGCATCACATGAACACATACACAAAACTGGGAAGGCCCCGGAAGAAGCGCCACACTTTACTGATCGATGCAGACATCCTCGTATTCAAGACGGCCATCTCTTGCGAGGTGCCGATCTGTTGGGATGAGGAGCAAGAGCTTTGGACTCTGCATGCTGATATGCGGGAGGCTAAGTCACGCATCGAGGATCAGGTCGCCAGGTTGATGGACACACTAGGGGGGCGTGACTTGATCATGTGCTTCAGCGAGAAACGCACTTTCAGGCATGACTTATTCCCCCAGTACAAAGGGAATCGGAAGTCCCGTAAACCTATGATCTTCGGCCCGCTGCGTAAGTGGGTGATCGACTGCTGGCCGTCCGAGTGCTGGCCGGCGCTAGAGGCTGACGATATCATGGGTATCCTAAGTAAGAGTCACTCGGTCGCTCCACCTAAGATCGTGGTGTCAGATGACAAGGATTTACAGTCTGTACCCTGCAACCTGTACCAACCCATGCACCCCGAGCGGGGTGTAAGGAAGATCAGCTATGCGAGTGCCCGCCGGCATCACCTACTCCAGACCCTCATGGGTGACAACAGCGACAACTACCCCGGATTACCGGGCGTTGGACCTAAGCGAGCTGAAGCCATCCTGAAGGAGGGGACATGGGCTGAGGTGGTAGCGGCTTATGAGTCCAAGGGGTTGAACGAGACTGAGGCCCTCCTTCAGGCTAGGATCGCCCAGATCCTGATGCCTTCCCTGTACGATATGAAAACCAATAAGGTCACGCTGTGGCAACCGAGAGGTAAAAAATGAATGTGAAAGGACTCTTGCAATTCCACCTAGCCTTTTGTTACCGGGCCTACAAATTGATGGAGGCTAAGAACCATGACTACGCCGGGGCCGGCGGGGAGGAGCCATTCCGTAACTTTAAGGCGCCCGAAGCCCTTGGGATTGCTACGACTGAGCAGGCCCTTCTGGTCCGCATGGTGGATAAGATCAATCGCCTGGTTACATTCTGCCGCGATGGCAAACTTGAAGTGACCAACGAGACCGCTCAGGATGCGCTCCTAGACCTGATGAACTACACCATCATCCTCGGTGGGTACATGCAGGATAAGGCTCCTGCAGACGCTGAAACTGAACCTGTCCCTGACGCGGAGGTCTCGGATGCCTGATCCTAAAATCGAAATAATACCCTCGGCGGCGCACCCAACGGATGAAACATTCCCTCATCTCTCCAAAACCCTCCTAGTGAAACTGGAACTTATCTTCAAGGATACTTGCCCAACTCTAGTCATGAAGGATAGGGAGATCTGGTTCCGCTGTGGACAGGTGGATGTGGTCCGTTTTCTGCGTCAAGAGTATGAACGCCAACAAAACCCTGAGAGGTGATTACAATGTGTATCGGAAAGGTTAAGACACCTGACGCGCCTGAAACGCCCGCGGCGGCAGCACCGGCCCCCCAGCCTACAGCACAGGGGGTCCAGCCTACCGATATCGCTCAGTCACGCCTCGCTGCTTACGGTGGCTTAGGCTCTTCCCTCCTCAAGAGCCTCCGCATCCCCCTGGGGGGCACCGGGTCTAACTGATGGGCATCCATGCGTCATCCGCTGAGGCGATGTACGAGCGCCTCGCGCAGCAGAGAGACCCCTATCTCCAGCGCGGCCGGGATGTAGCTAAACTCACTATCCCCCACCTCCTAACCGAGGAGGGGTGGGGTGGCTCCCAAAAGCTCTACACCCCCTTCCAAGGGATTGGCGCCAGAGCTGTAGCGTCCCTAAGCTCAAAACTACTCATGGCGCTGTTCCCCCCGAACACCCCATTCTTCCGTCTGGTAGTTGATCAGTACAAACTGGACGAAATTACGGGTGACCCTGATATCAGGACCGAGGTTGAGACTACCTTAAACCGCATTGAGCAGGCTGTGATGGCTGAAATCGAGTCACAGAACTATCGACCACATATCCATGAAGCTCTAAAGCAGCTCATCATAGCCGGCAATGCCCTTGTCCATCTCCCTGAAGGGGGTGGTATGAAGGTGTTTAAGATGGATAGGTATGTGATCAAGTCGGACCCCTCCGGGGAGACCCAGACGATCATCCTGAAAGAGTCGATTTCCCCTGCGAGCCTCCCTAAGTACCTCATGGAGAGGGCGCAGCAGGAGGCTACATCTATGGAAGACACCGTAGATATGTACACTTGTATCCACAGGAAATCTGCTGACGAGTACGAAGTCTGGCAGGAAGCCTTCGGTGACCGTATCGAGCAGACCACCGGCACCTACCCAGCCGATGAACTCCCTTGGATTCCCTTGAGGATGGAGCTTGTAACGGGTGAATCCTGGGGTTACGGGTACGCCACCCAGTACCTGGGTGACCTGAAGAGCCTAGAGGGGTTAAGCCAGGCTATGGTCGAGGCCGCAGCGATGAGCGCTAAGTGCCTCTGGTTAGTGGACCCTGCGTCTCAAACCCGCGCAAGGACTCTTGCTGAGGCACCTAATGGTGCTATCCGTGAGGGGCGGGCTGAAGATGTCACGATGGTGACGATGGCTGGTAAAGCCTCAGATATGCGGATTGCTTTCGAGAGCATCGAGCAGATCAGGGACCGCTTGGGTCTAGCCTTCCTGATGACTCAGGGTCTCCAGAGGAACGCTGATCGACAGACCGCGACTGAGTGGCGTATCCTAGCTGAAGAGCTGGAGAGTGTCCTAGCTGGTACCTACTCCCTGCTCAGTCAGATCATGCAGTTGAAGATGGTGAGCGTCTTGATGGTGCGGATGACCACAGAGAAGCGGCTACCCCAGATCCCGAAAGATATCGTCAAACCCACCGTGGTGACTGGCCTAGAAGCCCTTGGCCGGGGCGCTGACCTTCAGCGCTTGGACGCCTTTGTCCAAGGAGCAGGGGGCGTTCTAGGCCCTGAACTCCTGAACCAGTACATGAACATCAATGACTACCTCTCCCGGCGGGCGACTGCCCTGGGGCTCGTCACAGATGGACTCATCAAGTCCGAAGAGGACATCCAAGCTGAGAAACAGCAGCAACAAATGATGGCTACAGCTCAGACATTCGGCCCAGATGCGATGAAGATCGCAGCGGGTCAGATGAACCAGCAATCTGCGGCCGCGATGCAACCCCCACCAACCCAAGCGTAGAGGCATATAAATGGGCCAATTCCAAGAAATATCGTTATCATCCGGGGCCGAAAGCCCTGGGCTTGAATCTTCTGGGCCTGAGGCCACTACCACGCCCCACGGTGTGTCAATCTCCACCGAGCCCACCGAGGTCGCTGAGGCCCCTGTCGATGAAGCGCCTGTCGATGAAGCGCCTGTTGAGGCTGTGAGGCCCGAGTGGCTACCTGAGAAGTTCGATAGCGCTGAAGCTATGGCCGCTGCCTACACCAGTCTGGAGACCCGCATGGGTGCCGAGCCCGAGTCTGTGGTAGATGAAGCGGCGCCGATCCCACCAGAGTCCACAGGCGTAGGTACAGAGGCTCTCCAGCCTTTCTACGATGAGTACGCAGAGACGGGTAACCTTGCTGAAGAATCCTTCACAGCCTTAGAGGGTATGGGTCTCTCCCGAGATCTTGTATCAGCCTTCATGTCTGGGCAGAAGGCTACTCACCAGGCTGAGTTAGGTAAGATCTATCAGCAGGCTGGTGGGGAGCAGGCATACCAAGCCGCTCTCGGTTGGGCCGTACAAGCTATGGACCCTGGTGAGATCCAGGCTTTCAATCAACAGGTCGAGACAGGTGACATGAACACGGCCATGATGGCTGTGAAAGGTCTGATGGCAATGCATGCTCAGTCTGGAGCCTCCGGCTCTAATCAGCCCCATCTTCTCCAATCAGAGCCCACCGGGGCCAGCGGTGCGATCTACGAATCGCTGCCACAGGTCTTGGCAGATATGAAGACTCAGGCATACAAGACGGACCCGGCCTTCAGGGCTAGGGTTCAACAGAAGATTAGTCGCTCAAATGTGATGTAGGAGATAACTATGAAAACAAAACCCGGTTGGCAAACTAGCGAAGCTTGGCTCACAGGAATTGTGGCTTGGCTAATGAGTGATGTGATGGAAGCAAGTGACGATTGGCGCGTCCAAAGTGCAGCCGCAATCGGCGCATCCATCGTGGCTGGCTTCTACATCTGGAGCCGCACACGGGTTAAGGGGGAGGTCTGATGAGTAAACTCTTCCTCAGCGCCGGCACCTTGTACCTATGCACAGCCTGCCAGCTCATGGACAGCATGATCAATACCCCTACAGGCCCCGTGCGCCTAGGGGATGCTGTAGCCGGTGAGGTTGAGGCTTACACCCCTGCCGTTACCGATGGACTTGGTGCAGCCATTGGCGCTGCCACAGGTAACCCCGTGTTAGGCGGGGCACTTGCCGCGGCCCTCTTAGGGGTCAGCGCATTCGCAGTCAAGAAATTGCGTAAGGCTCCCCCGGAGCAACAGATCACCTAGGTATTGAAAACCGATGTCTGCCCAGGTCCACCGTTGAGTGGGTAACCTGCCGTCCCAGGCGAGTAGTAGAGACCTAAGTTACCGTAACCCTTCATGGTTACATTTTTCTACTCTCTTAATTTAGGACACTACAATGGTTGATGTTTCAAGACTGGGTCAAACCCAGGCAACGGGCGATACTCAGGAGCTTTTCCTTAAAGTATTCGCGGGGGAGGTACTCAGTACTTTCCAAGAAGCTAACAAATTTATGCCGCTGCATATGACACGGACGATCTCGTCTGGCAAGTCAGCGCAATTCCCCGTTATCGGAACGGCAGCGGCTCATTGGCATACGCCAGGCGAGTCGGTGATTACTGATAACGATGCGGGTAATGCAAGCTATCTCTCGCAGGTTAAGCATGCCGAGCGTGAGATTTTCATCGATGATTGCTTGGTGAGTTCTGTACTCATCGATGATCTCGATGCTCTGAAGAACCACTATGACCACCGGAGCGCCTATAGCCAAGCTATCGGCAGGGCACTCGCCAAGGAGGCTGATGAGCATGTTCTCGCTTCCCTCCTCGCGGCCAGCCTAGCTACTGCTAACATCCCCAATGTTACTGCGGCCGGCGCCAATGTCGCTGTGATTGACATGGATGTTAATAAGTCTGTATTGATCTCAGGCGCGTTCAGCGCTGCCGAAATCCTTGATGGCAATGACTGCCCCAAGGAAGATCGCTATATGGCAGTCAGGCCCGCCCAGTACTACCTGCTTGCTCAGGATAATGCCTTGGTGAACCGAGACTTCGGTGGCGCTAACGGTGTGTACTCTGACGGTACGGTGCTGAAGGTCGCTGGATTTACGATTGTCCAGACCAACAACATGCCGGCTGATACTGTTAACAACTCTGCTGTTGCTGACTCCGGTGCTAGGAACGATGTAGGTGGCACCGCGGGTGTAGGCTACAACCTCGACTGGCGTAATGTGGAGGCTCTCTGCTTCCACAAGTCGGCCGCGGGTACTGTGAAAATGGCTGACCTCCAAGTGATGTCTGAGTATCAGGTGGAGCGCCTTGCGAACCTGCTGCTTGCTAAGTACGCGATGGGTCACAGTTATCTCCGTCCTGAGGCGTGTGTCGCCCTCAAGGATGTTGACTAACATTTGAAGCACTAGAGGTGTAAACCTCATGTGATGCCTCTGGGGCCGGTGCTATCTTCGGGTAGTGCCGGCCCCTTTCCTTTTTACACGGAGAGTGATGAGCTATACGACTGAACTGAACGCAATCAATACCATGCTCTCAGCAGTTGGTAGCTCACCTGTGAACAGTCTTGCTGCGCCCCTAGGTGCTGAAGTTGCTATCGCTCAAAACATCCTTACGGAGACCCGTAGGGAAGTCCTCCAGAGGGGCTGGGTATTCAATACCGACTACAAGCTAGAGATTGCTGTGGACAGCGCCACGAACGAGGTCGTAGTGGGGGAGAACATTCTTCGTATCGATGGCTCCACAGGTTACAACGGTAACCTCGACCTCGTCCAACGCAGCGGGAAGCTGTACGACCGTACCGGCCATACCCACACGATCACCGCAAGTAAGGTCACAGTCGATGTCACCTACATACTTGACTGGTCCGATAATCCAGAGGTGGCTCGTAGGTACATGATGATCCGCGCAGCACGGGTGTTCGCTGATCGACTGGTGGGTTATAACCATCAGCACCAATTCACCGTCCAAGATGAGTACCAGGCTCTAGCTGACCTACGGGAAGCTGAGGGTGCCACGGGTGACTACTCGATGCTCACCGGAAGCTGGGATGTCTACCGTATCGTCCGTAGGGGAAGTCCACTTCGTGATGTAGGGTTCTAATGGCATTAATCACCACACAGACACCCAACTTTATCGGTGGGGTCAGCCAGCAGCCGGCGGCTCTCCGCTTACCTAATCAGGCCGAGGCTCAAGAGAACGCGGTGGGCACGGTGATTGAAGGTCTTAAGAAGCGTCCCAGCGCCCGTCACAAGGCTGTATTGACCTCTGCGCCGGCTTCAGCGGAATGGCACATCATTGACCGGAGTGCCGCAGAGCGGTACGCGGTAGCCTTCTCGGACGATGATCTAAGGGTATATGACCTAGCCACGGGTACAGCTAAAACGATCAAGGATATCTCCGGAGATGTAGCTGATGCTGCCGACTTCTCCTATCTGAATGTAGTAGATCCGACCAACATCGAAGCGATAACCCTAGCTGACTATACGATTGTGGTTAACAAGGAGATTCAGCCGAAGATGTCATCGGCCGTTGTGACCCAGCGGAACCCAGAGGCTTTGATCTTTGTAAAAGCCGGGAACTACGGGACCAAGTATGTGGTGAAGTACACAGCGGGTACAGAGACCGGCACGGTCACCTACGAGACTAAGAACGGTTCATCGGCTACCGATATAGCGGATGTCCAGACAAGTCATATCGCGGCTGCTATACACAACGGTATCACCGCGGCTAGTATTGACGCGGCCACCTATCCAGGTCTTTCCCGCTCAGGTGATTGGCCCTTACCAGCGGCTAGTTGGTCGTTCGATGTTGAGGGCTCATCCATATGGGTACAGCGTGACGATACTACTGACTTCAAGATCCGTACAGATGACTCTGTCGCATCCACTAACTTGGTGGTGATCAAGGACTCGGTCCAGAGTTTCACGGAGTTACCTGTTGTCGCCCCAAACGGGTTCTCTATCGCGGTCAAAGGTTTACCTGACCAAGGTGCGGTAGGTGCTGCATCGTACTACCTAGATTTTGAGACGAAGTCCAACACTACTACAGGTGCCCCAGGTACTGCGGCATTTGAGGATGGGGTCTGGGAGGAAGGTGTTAAGCAAGGTATCGAGTACAAGCCTGATGCCGCCACCATGCCCCACCTTCTTATCCGAATGAGTGACGGTACATTCCTCTGGACTAAAGCTGATGGTGTACCTACCGCTGGTGCCCAGCCGGCACTCACACCCCCCAAATGGGGAGAGATTGAGGCCG
>TARA_R110000787_G_scaffold167889_1_pt1 | contig 11763 bp, 15 predicted proteins | sample TARA_R110000787 | Tara Oceans TARA_R110000787 (sample SAMEA4397920) | marine metagenome | biome: Polar Biome; feature: [DCM] deep chlorophyll maximum layer (ENVO:01000326); material: water (ENVO:00002006), including particulate matter (ENVO:01000060) such as... | depth 35 m
CGGCTGTTTTATAGTAAAGGTGAGACATGTGCTTCTCATACGGCGCCGTACCTTCCGCAAGACTAATTATCAAATCAACTTCTTGAGCAGCGGAATTATTAAATTCAATATCTAATCTAAAGCTAACAACATCGCCAATTTTCAAACTAGTAAAATCAAACTTATTTGTTGCGGGTTTCCATAGTGTATCTTTAGAGTTTGGATTGTAAGAGGTGGTATTACCACCAACAGCATCATTAGTTAAGTATGTATTTGCTGCGCCTCCTGTATGTGATATTGGCGTTGTCGCTGTTACTGTGTCGTTAGCATCAAACCAGTACGTTTCTGTAAACCCTGTTATCAGTGCTGTGTTTGCTAATATTGCGGCTTCATTGGCCGCTATTGATGCGTAATTCTCAGTAAAATTAGCGTTAATTTTATCCGATGCAGAATTTGGAGTATCACCTAATTTGTCATTAGGGGTCGTAGATGCTGGGTTTAAAAATTGCTGTGTCATTATGCTAGTACCTTATCCATCGTCCATTCTGTTGAGTCCATGGTAAACCCTGTTGTTTCCATCGTAAATTCAGGCAAACCGTTTATTTGCTTTTGTAACCATTGATCTTGTGAGCTATTACCATTACTACTAAAGTTAGCTAAGTCTGCTATTGGATCGCTATTACCACCAAGCTTATTATATAACTGTAAAAGGATAGTGTTGTATTGTTCAAAGAACGCTCTTTTTTCCCTGTCCTGAATAAAGTCAGTCGGTATCCTTAAGAACGGGGGTGGATTTACTTGGTTAGCCATTATTTACCACTCACTCTTAGTTTTATGTTGGCACTGTAAACCGAATAGTTAACAGGGTCGGTAGATGAAAGCCTTAACATACAATCATAGAATGTTTTCATTTTATGCCATTCAACTTTTAAAACAAACTCTCCTAATCGTCCAACTCTAGGCCATGCGCCAGCGTTAAATGTTCTACCGCCATCAAAAGATGCCTCTATAATTATACGAGGATTATCACCTTGACCAGCAATAATACCAACGCCAGTTTCCATACTAACCGTTACGCCTGACATGGTTATTGAATCACCTATTGAGCCACCAACTAATCGAGCGTCAATGTTTGATATGATTCTTGTTCTTTGCAGTGCTTCACCATTATTGGTGTAAGTATCTAAATCTAATAAATAGATATTACCGTTATCAACATCAGATACATACGTTTTGCCATAAACACTTATAACGCTTGAGCCCTGCCATCTACCATCACTAGTGCCGCTTGATATTTCAAACCAGCCATTTTCTGCTAGTTCTTCACTGACCGTAAAAGTTTTGTTAGCAGTAGGAAAGGTTATGCTGTAAAAGTTCTGTCCCTCAAAAGTGTATGTAAAGCCTATCGCGTCATCTATTACATCAAAGTTAGCTATTGCGTTACTAATTGCATCAGTGCTTATTCTTTGTTTGCTGCCTGCTTGCGCTCTGTATATGGCATGGTCATCACCCAGCCAATAGAAAGCCTCATCTGTTTTAGCAATAGAATAAGGAGCCGCTAAGCCGATATTAAATATACGCCCTTGCAGTTTATCGATAGGAGGCGCGCCAACGCCTGAATTATACCAACCAACAATTGACCGAACACCAAAGCGATAAATAATCTCTTCAAATACAAAGTCTCTTACCATTGCGTCTGGTAGGGTTTCTTCACCAATACGATTAAGTCCGCTTGCTGCTGAACCGTCACCAACGTTTGATATAGTTGAGAAGTCAGCAAAGGTATAAATAAATTGATTGTTAAAAAAGTCTACAGATAAAGCGCCGGTAATATTAACGTCAGTAACCTCTGTAATTAGGTTGGTGTCTGTTGTGTATTGCCAAACCTTTTTACCAGGCACAACAATAAACATATTAATACCATCGTCAGCGATAATGCAACGCTCTGTGCTTGGTATTGAGCCGCGCAATGTATGAGCGCCTAGCTTGTCAATTTCATATAGTGACGTACCTTTAACTTGATAAAGTATTTCAGCCATACGATGAAAGCCACGGTCTTTACCTGTAGCATTGCCGATAGTCTTTAAACCAGGAAAAGGCATTAATACATATTTATCTTTACCCGCTTCATTAAACTGTTGATACCAGTTTTTAGTCTGCTGGCTAGATAAAGGTTTAGACCTGCTTTGATAAGAAGGACCGGTCACGTTAATAGGAGCAGTTACAAAAGCCATTACACAATCATCCCCTGGTCTAAGCTCATAGTGGGAGCTGGTCCATAACGACCTTTTTTATCTGCTTTGTTAGCTCCTTTAATCGCACTAATAAATAACTGTGTGTACTTCTGTGCTTGTTCGTTATCTTGTGAGTAAAAATATATCTGAGCTAATGCGCCATAAAGATAAGTGCTTGGATGTTTGGTAAGTATGTCGTTAGTCTGTACCAGCGCACTTAATGCAGGAGCTTTACGATAGTATTGAATCTCTATTGTGTATTCTGAGTCTGGTACTCTATCGAACTGCAACTCGTTACCAACAACACTAAAGAAGTTAGGGCGACCAGTGGCTACCTGTTTGAACATCTGTTCAGGAGCTTGAAAACGTAATTCTCCACCGTTATCTCCAGTAACTAACCTAACACTACGCGCTGATTCAAAGTCATCAGGTAATGATAGATACTGCCCAGCAGCTAAAGCGGTTGAAATTGTTTCCATGCTACGAACGGTTAAGACTTCTACCTCATTTGAGTACATAGCGTTTTCAGCTAATTGAATAAAGCTAGGCATTTTTACACCTAAATCATCACGATGTGACCAATCGATAATTTCTTTAACTAAATTGTCGTAGCTATCTAACATTAGATTACGCCTTGTTTTGTTCTTAAGAAATTCCATTCAGAGGAATTAAGCTTAGCTAATAGGTATTTTCTATTACATACAGCTAAAGGATTTGAGTCCGTATAGCCTTTTTTCTTCATATCTTCGCGCCACATCTCCAGAACAATAGGAGGAATAGAGGCCATCTTGTGCATATCGCCTTTAAAGCCTGATGATTGGTTGCCCATCTCCTGCTTATTTGCCGATAAGAAAGGGTTAACGTCTTGTGTTTTGTGAACCTTTACCTTTTTATCAACGACACTATATGTCTCAAGTATGCCTGTTTGATAATCTAAATCTCTCATTTAAATCGCCTTAAATGTAACGGCTTTTACACCGTCACCAGTTTACTTTTTGGGTTCTTGGTGCTTGGTTACGCACTCGTTATCTTGTGCAAATTCCAACTCTTTCCCGCTTAACTCGACAATTTCGCCTAATTTGCGTTGCTTTGAATCTTTTTCTGTAGCTCGAAAGCCTTTGTCTACAATGTATTTAGCCATGATAATTACCTTTTTGTCCTAGCTTAAAGGGAGCCTAAGCCCCCTTGTATTACCCTATGACGTTAACGCTGTCATGATGCCACTTGCTTTTTCATTACGAGACTCTAACGTGTACTCGCTCAAGATTTGAACGCGATCACTATCACCAGTTTTAGCCAGTGGAGTTTCCTCAAAGTCAGTAACAGAGGCCATGGCAAACATATCCATTTGCAATACTAGTAATGAAGTCTGAACCATAAAGCGGTTAGGAACCACAGCTAACGAGCCAAAATCTGACACATAAATATCAATAGCTGTATGAACTGTTGCCGCGTTACCATCTACAACGCGCTGTGCTGCACCTGCTGAGCCGCCGTTAACAATGCCTGATAAAGCTTGCTTAACAGTTGAACCGACCATGATAGTATCAGGCTCTCCACCTTCATCCCAACATGAAGCAAGAACAGTTTTTAAATCTGACTCTGCAAAAGCACGATTACTACCTGGAGTGTTTACACCTGTACCGTTGACTGCCGGAGCAACTGCACCAGTACCACCGTTAAAGTTTGTGCGCAACCATGACTCAACACCTGCTAACTCGCGTGCCACTGACGTAGAACCAACAACCTTAGCCTTATTAGCTAGCATTGCTGTTTCCATATCATTCTTAAGTAGCTTGCCCATTTTCATGATTTGCAGACTCATTTCATCACCACGACCAGCACTATCAATACGGCGCTGTGTACGTGTTACGCGAGGAACCTTACTAGAAATCTGTGTTTGGTTGCCTAAACGAACAGTAGGGATTGGTGCTGTAGTTGCCGCGTCCTCACCTTCAATTACAGCATTATTAGCCGCTGCGCCTAATGTATCGGTCTGCCACTCATGGTTAGTAGCCGTTGCTGTACCATGTGCAATACCCGATATAAACGGTGTTGAAGTTGGTGAAATATCGTAAATGATGTTTGATAAATCTTCACGATTACCGATTGCATCGTATGTACTTGTTGTATTCGCTGGAGTAGTCATTTTATTTCTCTCTTAATTTAGTTAGTGTGTCTTTTCGCTGTGCGAAGTGCGGCAGCGTTTTGGACGTTCGGATTTTTGTTAAATGCTTGTTGAGCTTTATCAACTGCTGTCGAAACAACTTGTGCTGATGCTCTTGGTTTTGTACTTACAGGGGCTTTGCGTACTTTCTTCTCAATAGCTGCATTGCTAGCCGATTGAGATTTATATCGCGCTGCGTCTAACATGACCTCGTAGTGCTTAGCCTCAAAAGATGATAATTCAGCCTGACCAATACCGCGTGAATCTGCGTACTTAGTCATTAAATTAGTATCATCAATAAACTTTTGTGACTGTTTGCCGTTTTCCATCCATTCAGGATGAGCAGCAAATAAGTCTGCACTAACTTTCTTCATGTCTACACTAGGTTGCTGAGTCGCGGTTTTAGCTGAGTTAACAAACTCTTTTAGCTTCGCTTGCTTCTCTGTATATTTAATGTAGTCCTCTGGTTCGTACTCTCGCATCTCTGCAATCTCATCGGCGGTCTTAGTATCTTCGTTTAACATTGCCTCTAAAGTTAAAAGCTTATCGTTAAGTTCAGACTCTTTAGCCGTGAATGATGTTTGCATGTCCTCAAAATCTTTGCGGTTATCTGCTAGCTCTTGAGTTTTACGAGTATAATCAGCTTGTCGTAAATGCCCTTGCTCCCACTGTTCAACGTCTTTAAGGTTTATTTCACGTCCTTTATAATCAACGTAAAGATCCTCATCTTCGCTTTCTGGTGATGCTTGTGCAGTTTCTTCTTGCTCTGATTCTTCAATCTCCGGTGTAACTTCTTCATTAGCGTAAGCCTCTGTTTCAACTACTTCTTCGACTGGTGCATCTTCCGACACATTAACTACCTCAAGATTTTCGGTTGGCGCTGTAACAGGCTCCGAACCTCCGCGAGATACTTTAATTCTTTCTAATATTGAATCTTGTGCTGTTTGCATGTGTGAGTCCTATTGGTTATTCACGTTAAATAATTTTACGAATGTTGTTATTAATCTTATCCATCAAAGTTAATTGCGCTGTTTTTCCTGCTTTAATCTGTTTGGTGAATTTATCAACAAACATCTTTAATACTTGGCCTTGGTTCCATGCCGATAAACGCTCAGCCTCACTCTTTAACTCGGTGCTTTCAAACTTGTTAAGCAGATCACCACGAACGGAGATAATAAACTCCTGAATAAGTGGGTCATTAAGTAGTTGCTCAGCACGTTGAGCTTTCTGCACAGAATTCTTTAGCTCGATTTCAGTCATTATACTACGCTCCCTGGTACGTCGGTATTATATTTTAACTCAAACTCAGTAAGCTTAAGCGCTAACTCTTCATTAGCCTTTTTACTATCTGCCGCTAGCTTCTGTTGGAACTGTTCATTATCAGATTGTAATTGAGCTACTTTAATTTGTGCATCCGATTGTGCCTTGGTTAAGAATGCTTGCTGCTTAATCTGCTCAGCTTCAGCTAAAGGATTTTGCATTGCTTGTGCTTGCTCTTGTAATTGAACAACCATTTTATTAAGTATTTCGTTCTCAGCCTTGAGTGTTTCTGCTGGCTCTTCTGGGTCATTAAAGAATTCACTAACACGTGGAAATCCTGAGCCTTGAATGATACGACTTAAAGTATTGTAAGCTTTCGCCTCATCAGCCAGTGTTGAACCCTGCTGTGAAAGAGACTGCTGAATGCCATAAATACCTTGTAATGTCTCAAGTGATTTCTCGTTGTCACCAGCACCTAAGCCAACGTTAGATTGTACATAGTGTGAATACTTCCATGCTTTAGGGTTAACAGTTAACGCCTTACCTAATACTCTAAACTCTGTCTCTGTGTTTTGGTAGCGAGATACCAGCCAAGCGATACCTTCATAAAGCTTTCTAAATCCTGTCTCGCCATAGTTACGAGCAATCAGTTCAATCTTAGCATCTGATGAATCTTTAACGCCTTGAAAACGTGTTGCCGTCTCTTGGTTTAACTTGTCAGCATCTAAGCCTTGATTGGCTAATAGCGCGCCTGTTGTTTGCGCTCTTGATTGATCGACATATTGAATTACTTGTAGTGCTTGCTGACCAATGTAAGGAATTTGCAAAGGAAAGACTGCATTACCTGGTAGTACTTGAGTCCCCTCTTCCATACGAATAATGCCATTAGTACGAACCGTGAGCATATCATCGAGATCAACATCTGGATGAACAACATTGCGAGGGTTATTAACCATATAAATATTATCATTAATTCCTCGCTGCAATGCTGTCTTTTGTAGCTGGTAAGGGTAAGTAACTTCTGCACGACTGCGACCAATAGCTTTATGAGGCATTAATATTGCTGACAATGAAGCGTAAGGTACATGGTTAAAGTAGTCGTTAATTAATACCTTGTTACCCGATAGCATGATATGTCTACGCTCTGCAATACCATCACCATCAAAATCAACCTTGACGTATAAATCAGAAATCTCTACTAATTCTGAAGCCCAAGAGTTTAAAGTTGTATCGTAGTTAGCGCCGCCTTGGTCTTGATTACGAACTGATTGTATATTTGATTTGCGATTGTCTTTGTCTTCAATGGTAGATAGTTGTTCGATTAGGTCGCGCTTAAAGCCTTCGCTCAATAACTCACCGCGAGTCTTGCGTACTTTATCGCCAACTAATTCAGCATCGTCTAAGCTTCTAGCATTACGAGTAATAAGGAATAGCTCGGTCGGCACATTGATAATACAAACCTTTTGCTTTTCAGTTGTTACGCGGAACTTAATGTCAAACGTTGCCGGCATATTAGGGTCGACTGCTTCGTTCTCATCTTGCTCAGATACCTCAACTTTAACCTTATCAACTTTTGATCCTTTTAAGCTTTCAATGATTGCACTTATTTCTTCAGCGTCTACATTTTCATAATCAACAACTTCAACTTCTTTTTGTTCTTCAATAAAGTATTTTACAACACCATTCTTTTGAATCTCAGCATCTTTAAGCCAGTTGTGAATAATATTAAAGCTTTCAGGTTGTGAACGAACAATCCAGTTGACGTACTTGGTCTTTTCTTCTGCTTCTTTAATCTCTGTTTCGCTCTCAGTGTTAGGCTGGAACGTTACTACATCACCTGAGCCAAGAAAGATACGAGCTAATGAGGGCATGTCAGCCTCAACTACATCGGCAATGTCTGTTGATACTACGCTTGATTGATTAGGGATAGCAGAGAATTCACCTGTCTTATCACCAAGATAAGCGGATAAGTATTTAGTATTTTCTTCTGAGAATTCACCGTTGTATGTCGCGGCGTCTTGCTCTGCTTGAGACAGTAGCGCAACTAATTGTGAATCTGTCATCTTATTTGGCATTAAAGGCACTCGATGATTAATGGAATTTTCGTTTTACTTATTATAACTTATCAACTACACTAGTTACATATAGTGCAATTCGCGCTATCTATTGTGTTCTATCGGGGTAAAGTACAATGACTAGATGGGAAAAAGAAAGGTTAGCCGAGCAGTTAAAATTCTTTGGGGCTAAGAAAACTGAGTTTATTAGTGTGTATGCAAAAAAACCTAGGATACTTTGTGAGGCTAAAGACAAGCAATTGGTCAGCGCTTCACATGCTGCTGGGCAAGCTCAGTTATCAGCGATATACCAAACGCAAATAAATAGAGGTGTAGAAAGAAGCCTTTTAGCATGTAATCAAATAGCTCTAGCTCAAAGGGCTATGTCAAATCAATTGGGTTACGCTCAGGCAATTGGTATGCAGAATCATGGTCTTTCTGGGGGTTTGGGTGGTATTTTTGGTGCGGGTAGCTATAGATGAATAGCTTCACACTAACAATACATAACAAAGGTTGGACGGTCAAAGACGCTTGCGCCCATTGGGGTATCAGGTACGAAACTTATAATAAGCACTGTAACGATGTTAAATTTCATAATCGATTAGAGTGTATGTGTAACGGATTGGAGAATAAACAATGAAAACAGTAATAGATGCAGTGAATGAGCTTAAGGGTGAATGGGTTAATGTACAGCTTCATAGTGGTAGATGGTATATCAATCAAGTAGATGCACTATCACACGAAGGTGGACAAGTTTGCACCCGTCAAAAATTCCTAGCAACAGTAGCAGAATGCGAAACTAATTTTGGTAAGTGTAAGCAGAGTTATAGTGGTTATAAGTCTAACTTTAAAGGTGTGCACACGGACAGATTAATGCTTATTCAGCCAACTAAAGATTTAGATAAGGAGTTAGATATGGATATTGATTGGAGTACAACCGAATACAATTTTGCACTAGTAAATAGCTTAAACAATATAGTTGAATTCTTAGAGTTTAAACCTAGATTGACTGACGACAACGAATGCTACACAACGAATGTGACAGAAAAGCTTTATTATGTTGGTCCGTGGGCAGTTGCAGAAAAGTCGCAACCAATACTGCCAACTCTCACATATACACAAGCTATGTATGATAGCGGTGTGGAAGTCGAAGCAGGAATGAGGTTCGCTACTGAAGCGGGTGAATATATTGCTGAATATACAAATAAAAAATCAGTGGTGTTTACTGATGAAGATGGCTTTTTAATTACCGTTACTCGTAGGCGTGCAAAGCCTATCGATATAAGAACAGATAAAGAAAAGGCTATTGATGATATTAGTAATGAGTTTTTAAAGGGCGGTAATACCTTTAGAAGCGTACTTGAAGCGGCATACGACAAATGGGTAGGTGAATAATGTTAGTAGATATAGATTTTGTATTAATGGCAAAGAAAAGGCTTGCTGAAATAAACGCCCAATCATTAGACTCTATTGAGTGGGTCAAAGATGGTAAGCGGGTTCACTTTACAGAAGGAGAAATTAATCATTGGAATTTTAAAAGATTAAGCAATGTAGATATTTTATTTGTTTACAGCCCAACATTAACAGTAGAGGTTAAGTAGATGAAGATGTTAAGAAACTTTAAATGCTTAAGCAATCACATTACAGAGAAGTTTGCTGAACAAGATGAACTGCTTACTGAGTGTAAAGAGTGCAACGAGGTAGCGACTAGAATGCTAAGCGCTCCCCGTTGTTTTGGTAATACTACTGGTGGTAGCCCATCAACTAACTACTCTAAACCACGTTAGAACGACCATAGTTTAAAACTTTCTTTTTAGTGTCTTGTCGTACTGGCTCAGCAAACGTCAGTGCGGCAGCGTCACCATAATCAGGGCTAAAGCCATACTTTTCCTTTATCCTATCCTTGCGCCATAATACTTTACGATCTTTATTATCATAACTGTAAGGACTTGCACATAAATCGGCTTGCATCTCATCATCATCAGGTATCATAACTGGCAATGACTCATCAACTAACCATGTTGCTAGCTCCTGCCATATCTCATTACGCTTATTGGTGTACTTCTCAGGGTTTAAAGGAGTTGAGCCAAAGTGCACAGCCTTAACTCGTTTCTTATAACCAAGCTCATGCAGTCTATCAACAATGTCAGCACCAGCGCCGTAATCGACAAACATCATGTCGGGCTCTTTCTTTGCTATCGGGCATTTAGTGTCGAGTATTTTTTTACAGATAGCTACGTTCTTCCCTAATGCGTTACACTGCTCACCAATGTAAGACTCCATGCCATACATCTTACGGCCCTGCCTGCGAACAATAGCAAATCTATCACCACCACGACTAGGGTCGACACCTACAACATAAGGCCCACTACCGTTAACAGTTTCTTTTCTTGCCTTCATGCAATGGTCTGATGTTATTAACCCATCACCGCCAGATACTTGAAAAGCTTCTGCTGCGTTCATAGGGTATTCTTGCTTAAATGCTTTACCGCCATCTACACCATCAGTTGTTAATTCAGCCACTTTCATTCTTCTCCAAAATAACTGTTTGTTATCTAGTTTGTATTGCCTAACTAAAATATCTTCGTCTTCTGTAGTGGTAAATCCTTCCGGTAATTTCTTGCGGTATTCTGATTGCCAAAACCAGGGGACAAATATAGCCTGAAATTCACTCAGCCCCTTTTCTGCTAACTTCCATTGCTCATGGAAAAAGTTACCAACACCATTGGCGGTACTCTCCCAGATAACCTCAGTACCATCAGCATCAGGAACCGCTTGCATAATACCTTTAGTGTGCTCACTAGCATTCAGCCAAAAAGCGACCTCTGAGCCATGAAAGTATTGTATTGTTTGACCGCGACCTACAGCCTTATTTCCTGCTGTCCCTATCTTATAGCCAGAATCAAGCACACCAAAGTGCAACTCTTTAGCATTGGCCGCGCTAACTGACGGCTTAACAAACTTAGGTAGGTTTTCATAGTAGCGCTCTGTCATTTCAAACAGTGCGTTAGTTGACTCACCATCATGGGTAAGTATAAACGCTCTTACGCCTTTGTTATGGGTTGTCTTATGAATGAATCGACCACCAACTAAAGTACTAGCACCTTGCTGACGGCCTTTTAATATGATTGCTCTAACCTTGCCAGTATTAACTATTTGCTCTTCAAGGCGTGAGTGTATGTATTTCTGTGCATCGTTAAGGGTTAACGGCTGAAGACCTTTATCCTTTGTTCGTATCTTTAAGCAGTTACGAGAATAAAAGTCAAAGTCATCTTTTAGCTGTTGGCGTTTATCACTCAAGAGATGCTAACCATTCTTCGTGTGACACTTCTACATTAGTCTGTGCAATCTCTGATTTATCTTTCCAATCAAAGTTATTTTTAAGGTTAAATATTAAGCCTGTCACGTTGTTACCGTATAGCTTTTTCTCTAAATGAGATTCAATTCTAGACCTTGCCTTTCTTATTGTGGGAAAGTATTCTTCTTTATTCGAGTAGTTAACTAGCGTTCTTCTATCTACACCTAAGTGCAAAGCTAATCCTGCCATAGTAGGAGCGAAGATTTTATCCTCCCCCCCATCCTTGTAATTTATAATAAAGGCATCTTTACTAGTAAAGAATTCTTCTACTTTGTCATCTAGCTCTTTAGCTGTTTTAAATGCTAGTGGTTGCCCTGCTTTATTTTTCATAGTATCGAGTCCTTATAGGTTATTCGACTTAAAATTATTTAGGCTAATGTGAATGTGCTTGTTGTAAAATCTATTGTTAAAGTCTCGCCATCAGCTAAAGTTAACGAGTTTCCAAAGTCATAAAAACACAACAAAGGATCTGCTGGTGACGTTGGTGTATTGTTATATATGGTTATATATCTAAATGATGCTACTGCTCCACCTGATGCAGTCAAAACTAAGTCAGCGAATAATTGCGTAAACGTTCCGCCTGTTTGGCCAGAGCTAGAAGTGGTTAGATTGCGAGAGCTTAAGTTTGTATAAGATATCTCTGTTAAGTTAGCTAGTACAGTGTTGGTTGCTACTGGAGCAGCTACCGTCAAAGCTACCGTAAACTGATCT
>TARA_R110000787_G_C13442040_1_pt1 | contig 11762 bp, 9 predicted proteins | sample TARA_R110000787 | Tara Oceans TARA_R110000787 (sample SAMEA4397920) | marine metagenome | biome: Polar Biome; feature: [DCM] deep chlorophyll maximum layer (ENVO:01000326); material: water (ENVO:00002006), including particulate matter (ENVO:01000060) such as... | depth 35 m
GCCATCCTCGAAAGAGGGTGGCTTTTTTTTGGTATGGTTTGCTAATAGAATGACAGTGTCGACAATCAACGATAATATAACTGACACTAAAGCCAGCAAATAAAGAGGCACTGATGTTCGATGTAAAAATACTATTAGATGAACCAGATAAGCGTACAGAAATGGTCGAAGCAGTTGCAGCTGTTGAAGCTATGGTTCAGCTACAAGACCCTTGGACATCTCAAACAATAGGCGACCTGCTCGAACAGGATAGTATCAGTCTGATGGTTGTTACTGATAATTCTGCAAACGAATTGATTGGCTACTGTTTATACCAATTATTGTTTGAGCAAGCAGAGATTTTACGTATTGGCACTCATCCTGATTATCAGCGTCAAGGTATAGCATCACGAGTTTTTATTAGACTAGATGAGGCGTTAAAGGCCAATCAAGTAGAGAGTCTTTTATTAGAAGTGCGGGCAGACAATACTGCTGCGATCGCGCTATATGAGCAGCAAGGATTTACTGTGATTCATACACGTAAAAACTACTATCAAGCAGCGCATCAACCGGCAGTCGACGCGCTAATCATGCAGCGTATTTATAATTAATCTTAAAAAATATTAGCAGCTTTTATTATTTGAGATTTAAAACAATAACAAATAATAAAAGCGGTGTGGTATCGAGGTTTCCTTATCAGGATAAAGGCAGTGTCTTTTTACACACATCAATGTCGAGTTTATAACCACTATCAGACTTCATATGCTCAAGAATATCAATGCGTTCGGTCAACATCTCTATCATCAAACTGATGGTCGTTTGTTGTTTTCTGATTTGAATCAGTTTTTGCTGGGTAATGTTCAGCTGTAAGTCAATATCAAGCTGCCCATCATAATAATCATTGAGGCTGTCTTTGATTTCAGTCAGGGTAAAGCCAATTGCTTGTGCGCTTTTAATTAATTCGATACGTTCAACACATTCTGGATGAAACTCAGTATATAGCCGTGAACCTGCCTGACGCTTACGAGACTTTAGCAGCCCCAACTGGTCATAGTGACGAATCGTATCTTTAGTGGTGTTGGCTTTGGTTGCCAGCTTACCTATTAATAAAAAAGAGGTATCAGGTGCCATAATGTACTCATGATCGTGATAGGTAAGTTGCTGATTTATGAAAAAATTGCCGATTAAACGTAACAGTAATAATCATACGTACTCAATCGAGTCGCACTATTTTAACTATCGATTAGCCAGATCAACTTTAGATTTTAAAATAAAGTAAGAAACTAGAGGTTTAATTGCCAAGGTTGCAAACTCTCTAACAGCGATACCGCTAGAGGCTTATGCGAGTTTTTGTGCCAATTATCTGAACTATTAGATATTAATATGTCTAGTTGAGCCAAAAACTCAGTACGTGACAAGGTGATAGCACCTAAACTTGTGAGATGATCGTTAGGGAGTTGACAGTCAACAAGATTAACATTGCTTTGCTCACATAAGCGCATCAAGCCCCAAAATGCCAGCTTTGATGCATTAGAAGCGATATGAAACATCGATTCACCAAAATAAATGCCGCCTATTTTTAAGCCATATAAACCGCCAACGAGCGTGCCTTTATCATCCCAAACTTCAATACTATGCGCAAAGCCTTGAGCATGTAGCTCGCTATAGGCTTCAATCATCTCATCATGAATCCAAGTATGTTCGCCTTCAGGCTGACTTTCATTAAGATCGTCATTAACGCCATTACTACGCGGTAAACTACAAGCGTGTATGACCTCATCAAAAGCTTGATTCAGCGTCAACTGCCAACGACTACGGTTTGCTTGCTTACGTAGCGATTTACTCGGCTGATAGTCTGTCGGCTGCATCACACATCTGGGTTCAGGGCACCACCAAGCAATTGGCTCATCGTCATTAAACCAAGGAAATAGACCCTGTACATAAGCAGAAATCAGCGTCTCAGGGGCTAAATCTCCCCCGATAGCCACAATGCCCATACCTTCAGGGTCTACTATCGCTGGCTCTGGAAAGTCATAACGCCCAAGACTCTTGATATGTTGAACAAAAGCCTCAGGCGTTGTATGACCATCATTAACAAAATCGCTCATTTACGCTTCTTTGTCAGCTGTCAACGTTGAAGCATAAGTATGATCTTGAGCGACCGTTTCGCCTATTGCATCTAGGTACTTTTCAGCATCAAGTGCTGCCATACAGCCCGTACCAGCAGAGGTGATCGCTTGACGATAGACATGATCTGCGACGTCACCTGCGGCAAAAACCCCTTCGATACTGGTTTGGGTAGCATTACCATTGAGACCGCTGTTGACGATCAGATAACCGTCTTTCATCTCTAACTGACCTTCGAATAAGTCAGTATTCGGCTTATGACCAATGGCGACAAACATACCAAACACGTCCAGTTGCTTGGTACTGCCATCAATCATAGATTCAATGACCACGCCATTAACGCCCATATCATCACCAACCACTTCTTTTACGCTGTGGTTCCACTCGATTTTGACATTACCATTTTTGGCTTTTTCAAATAGTTTATCTTGTAGGATTTTTTCTGAGCGTAAGCTATCACGACGATGGACTAAAGTGACTTCAGCGGCGATATTTGATAAATACAGCGCTTCTTCAACGGCCGTGTTACCACCACCGATAACTGCCACTTTTTGGTCTTTATAAAAGAAGCCATCACAAGTTGCACAGGCAGAAACGCCAAGACCACGGAATTTGGTTTCTGACTCTAGACCTAGATACTGTGCTGATGCGCCGGTTGAGATAATAAGAGCATCACAGGTGTAATTGCCGTTATTACCAGTCAGCTCAAAAGGACGCACATTTAAATTCACAGCATTGACATGATCATAAACCAGTTCAGTACCAAAGCGTTCGGCATGGGCTTTCATACGCTCCATCAATGCAGGACCAGTCAAATCATGTGCATCACCCGGCCAGTTATCGACTTCGGTCGTCGTCGTGAGCTGTCCGCCGACTTCCATACCGGTGACCATAACAGGCTTTAGGTTGGCGCGTGCTGCATACACAGCGGCAGAATAACCAGCAGGACCTGAACCTAAAATAATGAGTTTTTCGTGGCGTGGAGCAGTATTATCAGTTGCCATAAGATTTCCTTGCTAGAGCAATAAATGTGAAAAGGTTCAACGTTAAAATAATAAGTAGATATTATAAGTATTATAAAAGATAGGCGTAAAAATGACGACGTATCTGGTTATTATCGTTGCTATGTGATAATAACATAAGGGCTAAGAGCAAAAAGTGCAAGTTTGCTAAAACAAATATGGGTATCATTAGAACTAAAGTATCTGAAGCTTGAAATTTTAGTACCAAAAATGAGCCCATATTCAAATATAGTCAGTGAAAAGTGATATATAAACATCACGTACTGCTGGTATTAATTTGTCTTGCTTGCTGTACGTACGCAGACAGAGGCTATAAAAAATTTATATCAGCAGTAACGTAGAGCTTTAATATATTTTGGTTAGATTCTAATGCAAAAAGAACAGGCATCATTTTTCACTAGCTGCATTTTTGGCTAAATCACTACTGGATTGATTTTCTTATGCGCTTTATTGATAACACGGTCGCCATGGCAGCTATGTATTTGTTATTATAAGAAGTTGTATGCCGCGCACAAAACAAAAACAGCAATGCGGTCAATATTTTGTCGTAGTATTTTAGATAAAGTTTTTGTGTTATTACGCCACATCAGTCGTAACCTATTACAGCAGTTTCTATCAGGAATTTATGTCAGCATGATTAAGCTTAATCATGGTTTGACGACTATTGAGTATTCATGACGAGTATTAACAACAAGGCAGATCTTACGTGATATCAGCACCAATTATTGATTACTTAAAAAAGGGCATATTTACCCTACTAGGATTACTCCTCGCGGTTTATTTGTTCGTGATTTTGATGACTTATACCGGTAATGATCCTAGCTGGTCGCACATCAGTAGTGATATGACGACCATTAATAATATGGGCGGCGAGATGGGCGCATGGCTCTCAGATTTGCTGTATAGCTTCTTTGGTTTTGGTGCGTGGTGGTTACTGGCGTTTCTGGTTTATGAGTCAGTACTGATTTGGTGGGACAATAAACCGACGTTTTGGTTATTACGCTTGGTTGCTTATGTGTTTTTAATATTGAGCAGCAGTGCCTTATTTGCCCAGTTGATTGCATTGGTACAGCAGGTAGCAGATCCGATGTCGTCAGGACTCAAAGGCGTTGCTGGCGGTATTATTGGTCTTGAGCTACAAGCGAGGCTAGCACAGCTATTGTCGCAGTGGGGGAGTGTGACGTTTTTGGCAGTGTTTGTCGCTATTACGACCACCTTTGCCTTTAATATTCATTGGATGAGTATTTACGAAAAAATTAAAACTTTGTCTTGGTTTGGGTCAGGTGTCAAAAACCTTGATAGCAGCCTTGACGCTAGTCAAATAACACAAGAAGACAATGCTACTAGTGCTGCCGATAAACAAGGTCGTGATACAGCAATAAGTGAGACTGATACTCCAGAATATGAGCAATTGCCTCTTGAGTTGCAAGTGGATGAACAGGCCAAAAATAAACAGCAAGACAATAGAAGTGGTCGTTTTAATAGCGCATTGACAGACTTTTTATCGTCTTCAGGATTGGGTGCCAGTGTAAAAGCTTCTATGGCAGCCGCTGCGCAAGTCGCCAGTGAAAGTACCAAACGAGAAGAGCAGCTGCAAACTGCAGCCGCCACAACGATTAGCAATAGCGCTTTTAATCTGAATAAAACATCAGTACCTGCTACCAATGCTACGCCAATGCCTATCAGAAAGGTTGAGCCAAGTTTTGCATGGAACGATGCAAATACTGTCGCTGATTTATTAGCAAACCAGATAGAAAATGAGCAAGATACGATACCTTATGATGTCGTAAATGCTCCATATTCAGAGGCATCAGCTGCTGCTTCTGTTGACAGCTTAAATACTGAAATTTCTTCTGCTAGCCCAGTTCTTGATATCACTCAAGAGGAGACTCAGCAACAAGCAGCACATTCGTTAAATGATTATGCACCGAACATGTCAACTACGCAGCCAGATATTCCTGAATCAGCGCCTAGCGTCGATAGCTTAGTGGATGCATGGTTGGCAGAACATGCGGCAGTGCCGGAAGCGACTGATTTTAGCCATGAACAAGAATTATCTGCCGTAGAGACATTAACAGAAAGGGCAGCTGCACCTATTCAGCAGCAAACTACTATCTCACCAAACGACACTACTGACGACATTCCTAATAATGCTGCAAATGACTTGTTGAACGATTTGGAGTCTTTTGCTGATGCTGATGTAGAGAATACATCAGAAATAATAGATATGACACCGACCAATACCCCGCCTGCAAATCCAAAAGCACCACCAATAGCAGAGAGTACGGCTACCATATCAAGTATCGAGTCAGCCACAGTAACCAAACCAACTATGAGTTTTGCAGTCCCAGAAGGTGATAGTAGCAATCATATTACGGATATGATGCCAGAAGACGACAATGTTTATGATAGCACTGACGAGATTGATGCTCCCGTTATGCCTCATATTAGTGATGATATTGCATTCAGTCAAAAATCACGCTCAATGCAAACGGCTGCCTATCGTAGTAGTCTGTCGCCGATTCCAGAGATGTCGATCTTAGATAAGCCAGACCCCAATCGTCAGCCAAGCTATACGCTTGCTGAGCTTGAGCAGTTATCAGAGCTACTGGAAATCAAATTACAAGAGTTCAATGTCAAAGCAAACGTTGTCAATGCGATTCCAGGACCTGTCGTCACTCGCTTTGAAGTAGACCTAGCGCCTGGGATAAAAGCCAGTAAAGTCACAGGGATTTCACGCGATTTGGCACGCTCATTATCAATGGCATCTTTACGTGTGGTTGAGGTTATTCCTGGCAAGCCATACATTGGCATTGAAGTGCCCAATAAACAGCGCGAAATGGTACGTTTGATTGAGTTGTTGGATACCGAAAAATTTAAAGATCCTAAAGCGCAAATCAGTATGGCGATGGGTAAAGATATTGGCGGTAAAGCTATTATTACTGATCTTGCACGAGCGCCGCATATGTTGGTCGCTGGTACGACGGGTTCTGGTAAATCAGTCTTGGTCAACGCCATGTTACTATCGATGCTGCTAAAATATACGCCGAACGAGCTGCGAATGATTCTTATCGATCCTAAGCAGCTTGAACTTGCCAACTATAATGATATTCCGCATTTGCTGACCCCAGTCGTTACCGATATGACTGAGGCGGCAAGTGCCTTGTCATGGTGCGTCGCAGAGATGGAACGTCGTTATCAGCTTATGAGCTTGCTAAAAGTGCGTAAACTAAACGAGTTTAACAAAAAAGTGATCGCTGCTGAAAAATCAGGCAATCCAATGCTTGACCCATTATGGCGACCCAATGACAGTGTAAGTATTAGCCAAGCACCAAAGCTAAAAACCTTACCGATGATTGTCATCGTTGCCGACGAGTTTGCCGATATGATTATGCAGGTCGGTAAGCAGGCAGAAGAGTTAATTACACGCTTGGCGCAAAAATCGCGGGCAGCAGGGATTCATTTAATCCTTGCGACTCAGCGTCCTTCAGTTGATGTGATTACTGGTTTGATTAAAGCCAATATTCCGGTACGAGCAGCGTTACGAGTCAACTCAAAAGTCGATTCACGGACTATTTTGGATAGTGGTGGCGCAGAAGATATGCTTGGTAATGGCGATATGCTGTTCTTAGGGCCTGGGCAGATTGAACCTGATCGTGTCCATGGAGCTTATGTCAGCGATGAAGAGGTCAATAGCGTCTGTGATGCATGGCGTGAGCGCGGTGCGCCTGATTATATCGACAATATGGCAGGCAATTTTGAATTGTCTAGTCCTAGCGGTGGCAGTAGTGCTGCCAATGCCTCTGGTGAAGATGATGACCTGTACAACGAAGCCGTTGGTTTTATTATGGAGACTCGTAAAGTTTCCGCTTCTAGTATTCAGCGTAAATTTAGCATTGGCTATAACCGCGCCGCACGTATTGTTGACTCGATGGAAGAGGCTGGACTGGTCAGTTCAATGGGTAAGAGTGGTAAACGTGAGCTACTAATGTAGAGCTTATGTTTGACTGGATGGTAAAAAGACGATTTACGAAAGTAACTCGTCTTTTTTATTGAAGATATTAAGGAATTTTATGTAGTAAAAGGTTTTAGGAGTATTAGTTTCAGGCTATCAATTGCCCCTATCAAATAGGATTCTAAATACCGTAAATGACTAATGAGTTTGTTTATTCATTATAAACAGTAAGGTTTTATACTAAACTGGATGCTGTCTATAAATCGGATACATATTAATCTTTTCAAAATTTTAATTTGATTATTCTCCAAGGAAGGTCGGTTATGTTTAAAGAATATACCCAATACGATGCATTAGCACTCGCGGCATTGGTCAATGCTGGGGAAGTCAGTACCAAAGAGTTGCTGGATGCAGCAGTCTATCAAGCCAATCAGCTCAATCCCAAATTGAATGCTATCATTCATCGTTTTGACGAGCGCGCTTATGCTGCAGCGCAGGCGGGACTGCCAGCTGGTGTATTTAACGGCGTCCCTTATTTGTTAAAAGATTTGTCATTTAGCTTCACGGATGAGCCGATTACGATGGGCAGTCGTAGCGTCAATATCATCTCAAAAAGCGATAGCGAAATCGTCAAGCGTATGAAAGCTACCGGCGTTAATACCTTTGGTAAGACCAATACCCCAGAATTTGGCTTGATTATCACCACTGAGCCAAAAGCGCATGGCGTGACACATAATCCTTTTAAAAAAGGTTATAGTTCTGGTGGCTCATCGGGTGGTAGTGCGGCGGCAGTGGCAAGTGGTATCGTACCGATGGCAGGCGCGGGCGATGGTGGCGGCTCGATACGTTTTCCTGCCGCGTGGTGTGGTACGTTTGGACTCAAACCCAGTCGTGGACGTAACCCAATGGGTCCCTTATTTGGTGAAGGCTGGGAAGGCGCAGTAGCCGATCATGTAATTACACGTAGCGTGCGTGATAGTGCCGCGATGCTTGATGCGACTAGTGGTGCTGAGATTGGGGCGCCTTATGTCATAGCGCCGCCTAAAGGTACTTTCTTAGAAGCGGCAATGCGCGCGCCACGACAACTGACCATCGCCTTGCATCAACAGCCATTGGTCGCTAACACTGTGGTCGATAAAGAAGTACTGGTCGTATTAGAGCAGACCGCTAAGCAGCTAGAAGCCATGGGTCACCGCGTAATACCGGCTGAACCTAATATTAATATTGAACAATTCTGGCATAATTTTTTAGTCGTTGTTTGCGCGCATACTGCGTTTACTATTGATAATATTGAGCGTTGCTATGGTGCGCAGCATATACAAAATCTTGAACCGCAAACGTATAATATGGCAATGTTAGGACGTTCACTATCGGCTGTTGATTTGGCGCACGCCAAGCATGGCTGGCATGATAGCCAATATCAAACCGGTCTTCTGCTAGAGACCTACGATATGATTTTGTGCCCAACCGTTCCAACACCGGCAGTAAAACATGGCGTATTACCACCAAGTCGCATGGATGAAATGCTGATGCGCAGTGCTGGTTTGCTAAATAAAGGCATGAATATGGGCAAATACGCTTTTAGCTCAGGCATGATTGAAAAGTTAAGCTCGCCAGTGCTTGGGAAGATGGGTTTTACCTTATTGGGTAATATTACAGGCTTGCCAGCCATGTCGTTGCCTGTCGGTATGAGTAAAAAAGGTCTGCCGATCGGCATGCAATTGATTGGGCGTATGAATGATGAGACGACGTTATTGAGTGTAGCAGGCGAAATGGAGCGTGCAGGTTTATTTACTAAACTTGCTTTTGAAAAGTAGTGTGGTATACCTGCATATATCTATCGCCTTGATTGAGAGCCTTTAATCAAAGCGATAGATATCCATGCCTAAGCTATGATGCGCCATACTTTGATGCACGACTGAGACACGTTGACCGGCACCTAAAGCAAAAAATAGCGGCAGTAAATGCTCATCACTTGGGTGGATATCTTTATAGTCAGGATATTGCTGCCAGTCTAAGGCGCTTGGGATGTCGGTTTTGAGCTGTTGTAGCAGCCAAACTTTAAAATCTTTTGCGGTTTGATCAATACTGTCTGCTTGCCAGCGTAGCGCTTGCAAATTGTGGGTGATATTCCCTGAACCAATAATCAGAATTTGCTCATCACGCAGCCGTGCCAGTTGCGCGCCCAATTGATAGCAAGCGATACTGTCATAATACTGTGGCAAGGATACTTGTACGATAGGAATATCAGCCTGTGGATACAGGTGTAAAAGTGGCGCCCATACCCCATGGTCACTGACACGTAAGGGATTGACCCTACAAACAATACCACGGGCACTCAGTTGCTGCGCCAAGGTCTCAGCAAGTGCTGGATGACCAGTAGCAGGATATTGCAGCTCATATAGCTCTGGAGTAAAACCTGAAAAATCATGCCACGTTTTTGGCTCAGGATTGCTGCTGATCTCAAGTTTCGCTGACTGCCAATGCGCGGACATAATGACTATGGCACGAGGTTTGGGTAAGTTTTGTCCTATACGAGCTAGCGCGCTCGTCGTAGCAGATTGCTCGATAGCCAGCGTCGGTGCACCATGCGATATAAACAGCGCTGGTAACTTAGGGCGCTTTGCCGCGCTCGATATGATAGGCGTATCTGTCCAAGCCGCCGCCGCCGTAATTGGCGTCGATATTAGTGGGCTATGCAAATCGTCGCGATTATCATTGCGTTGCGGATTGATACTTTGGGCATTGGGTGTTGCAGGTTTAGGATATCTCATGTGGCATTTATTAGGGCGTGCGTCCATTTTTCAATCTGTTGTGTCACTGTGATTGATGATGTTTTCCTACGGGATAGTTTTCTATTGCTACTTTAATTACCACGGTGATAAGGGTGGTTATGATTGATACTCATCGCGCGATATAGCTGCTCCATGAGGACAACGCGCACTAAAGGATGCGGTAGCGTAAGCGCCGATAACGACCATTTCACATCTGCTTTTGCCAATACCTCTGGTGACACACCATCGGCACCACCGATGACCAAGGCAATATCATCGCCTTGCTGCATACCATCAGACAATTTATCTGCCAAATTTTCGGTCGAAAGCATCTTACCCTTGACATCAAGTACCCACAATTGCTCACGTCCTGCTGTAGCATGAGCGGCTAAGATCGCCTGACCTTCTTGCTCACGATATTGAGCTAAATTGGCATCTGATGGATTCTTAGCACGTTTTGCCGCCGCAATTTCAACGACTTCGGTAGTGAGCATAGGCTGAATACGCTTATGATACTCATCAAAACCAGTTTGTACCCACTTGGGCATTTTATTACCTACGGTCAAAATTCTTACTTTCATAACAGCTGCCATTTTAAGAAGTGGTTAAATAAATGTAATAAGAAAACCTGTTAAATACTAGATTCTTTGCTCAAGACACGTTTGATAAATAATTATTCTCTATGATTTTAATGCTTTCAAAGCCCACTTACTTACTAATAGTCCAACAGCCGCCTAAAAAGGATAGAGTAAGACAAAGAGAAGAGTCATGCTGCTCTATCCTTTTTAGAGCTAACCAAGTTTTTAGTAAAAATTTTATCAACTGTATTACATAAGCGGAGCAATCGTCTCTGATACCGTATCATCTCCTTCTTGGTTATTGCTATAAGAAGGACTGGGCTTTGGAATAATAGTCAGTTTGGCATCCGACTCAAAAACAACGGCTTCAACCTCATCAAAATTATGAATACCCTCAGAGCGCATGGCACACTCAATTTCTTGGCGGGTCAAACGCTCATCACGCATGGCATCTGGCAAAAACTGTCCTTGGTAAAAGACAATACGCGGCTCAGATAAAATAAAGCTGCTAAATTGCGGCGAAACAGAGGCGTATTTGGTGACCAAAAATTGTAATAAATACAGTGAAAGAATAGCCGCCATACCTTCGATAATCGGAATATCTTTGAGTAAAATCGTACTGGCACTTAATGACCCAATCATCACTGTGACAATCCAGTCAAAATTATTTAGCTGAGAGGTTGAGCGTTTGCCTGAAATTTTAGTAAACGTAACAATCAAAACGTAGACCACGACCGTGGTCAGAATAATACGTCCAAGCTTATCAACATTGTCAAAAAAAAACATTTCCATGGTCTTATCTCCTATTCATCAAAGTTCATCAGCGTAAATACAGCGTAACGGAATTTAGAGATGAATAGGGCAAAAACTTTGTAGTTGCTTGTTTATAACGTTCAATTGCTGGAAGTAAGCAATTAAGCGCCCTTGCGATTGGGATCAAGCAGGCGGTTAATTGCCCAAATGCTGATACGTGCACTCACCAAACTCAGCACCAATATCATGATCAATGCAGAAATTAGCGGTAAAGGCTGCTGCATGCTCATCTCAAGCAGCACTTCACGGCTGATGGAATCGAATAGAAATACCCATATCCCCAAAAAGTAAACCATAGTGAGTAGCCAAACCACGATCACGCCGCCAAACATTAAGCGGTTGATCTCGTCTCTATCTAGTGCACGCTGTTGGTGCTTGATAAACTTATGTACGGCAATATAAGCGCCCAAGACAATAGACAGCACAGTGACCAATTGCGCATTGAGAGTAAGCTTGGTTTGAATCATCATAAATACAGCGCTGGCAAGCATATAGCCAACGGCAAAAAACCCAA
>TARA_R110000787_G_scaffold39383_3_pt1 | contig 11758 bp, 7 predicted proteins | sample TARA_R110000787 | Tara Oceans TARA_R110000787 (sample SAMEA4397920) | marine metagenome | biome: Polar Biome; feature: [DCM] deep chlorophyll maximum layer (ENVO:01000326); material: water (ENVO:00002006), including particulate matter (ENVO:01000060) such as... | depth 35 m
TCCTTGCCTTTTTTAACAACTGTCGTTTCGTTACTTTCTTTTTCTTCCTCAAAAGAATCCATCTCAGTACCGTAAGAAGAGACCGCTTTGTTATGAATCATCTCTGTTAATGCTTCTGTAGAATAATTACCTTCTAAGATGTTTTGTTTCATAGCTTCTCTTATACCCATCAGTTCTTCGTTATCAATTACTCCATCCTCTTTTGCAGCTGTTATCAAGTTACTAGCACCTTCCCCTAAACCATGCACCTCTTGGTTTATTAGACCCTCGGCAAGAGACATTAGTTTTGGCTCACCATTTTCTTCACCTGTCCAGGTATTACCTTGGAACAGATAATTTACCATGGCCCTTGGGTCGTTATTTAATTTATCAAGAGTGCTAGCTAGCTCTAGTTTAGCTAAACTCATCTCGTCAGCACTCGCTACCTTCCCATTCGAGCCATTTGAAATATATTTCCCTATATAACTGTTAGAATGATTTTCTTGATTTGGGTTTGCGTGCGTTGCCCACTCCATGTCTTTTAGTCTTATGGTTTGAATTCCATCTTTTTTTGTTCCCACTTCCTTGTAAGCACTCGTGAAATCCTCTTCAGTCTCTACTTTCTCTGTGTTTGGGTTGTCCCAACTCTCGCCAAAAGGTTTTGAATCCTCACCAAAATGCACTACCAAGAAGCCATCTTCGTCATAATCCAAAGCTTTTTCTATAGAACCATTAGCTAAAAGAGATGAGTTGTAAATTTCTAAACTTGTACTTCCTTGACCAAAACCTACTCTCGCTTCGTTCTCCGTGTCTTTACCTACTACATAAGTTCTGTTTACCAAGCTCAGTGCGTAGTCTTTTTTAGGTCCAAAATTCTCAAACTCATTACTAGCGTTTTGGAGGTTTGATAAAACCTTTTCCCTGTCTTCGTATGCTTTAATCATAACGGGGCTATCAGGAAGCAACTTACCTCTAACACTATTTATAGCGCTATTAGCCTCATTTAATTTCGCTTTCCACGCATCGATATGTGGTAGAGCTATTCCGCTATCAAGAGCAGTGGCCTCTAATTGAGCAAAAAGACCAGTTGTCTCTCTCCTCGACTGCTTATTGTTCTCACCAGCTTGCATGTACAGTCCTATAGCGTATCGCCCAAGCTGACTTAGCATGCTAGTCCCAGATTTTTCCCCTGATTTTGTCGCACCACCAGCTCCAGCTGCTCCTATTTGATACATAGCGCCAGCATCAAGAGCTGCGGTTTGTGTTTGTTTTTTTGCCATATTAAAATATATTTAGCACCTTAGTTAACCAACCTTTATTAGCTTTTTTCTCCGCATCTTCTCTAGCTATTTCTCCAGAAAGTAAACCTAGTATTGCTTGTTGCTTGTTTAAGTCTCTTCCTAACGCATCTTCCTCTCCTTTTCTCATCTGCATATCAACTTGGTACTCGCCTTGTCTTTGTTGCATATCTAATTGTTGAGCACTCTGTGCTTTTAATTTTTGTAACTCACTAGCTTGACCTGCTTTAGCTAGTTGATTCTGTCTCTCTTGCTCCCCTACGCCAGCAGCCATATCTCCCGTTGCCGTAGTTAGGGAATTTGCGACAACTTGAGCATTGTATGTCCCTGTTTTTTTAGATTGTTCCAAGGTTGTACTTAGAGACCGTTGCAACGCTCTGTTTTGCTGCGTAAATTGTTTTTGATTTACCGTTAAATCCTCTGCGGTGTTTTCTAGCCCAGCCATTTGATCTGTCAAACCAGCATATGGATTAACCAGATCTTTATAGAAATTTTGATCAACTTTCGTCCCCATTAAGTCGTCTTTTGCGGTATCGAACTGACTCTCGAGGGAAGTTTTACCACGACCCACGATTGGTACTCCTAGAAAACTAGTCATCATACCATGTCCCTGCGTATCGAACTCAACGATCTGAAGAGGGCTTTTCTTATATTTTAATGGTGTTATTTTTCTTGCCATGATATTGTATTTATTGTATATATAGTTACACTTTTTGTCATTTATTTACTACTCTCACTTATATCAGCAGATACAGCGAATAATTTTGCCTTCTCATTAGAATTGTTAGACATCTCAACCTCCGCATAATAACCTAAAATAGAAGACACGTTCGCAGCGTTGTCTTTAGAGAACATTATAAAATCACCTATAGAAGGGAGGTGTCTCTCGCAGTCTCCAGTTACACTGGTATTACAGGCAAACCTACAAACTATAGTAGATGCCACTATATCTATCACTTCCCCTACCTCGCGTATTGGACCACTACTTATTTCAAACGTAGTTCCTATTTGCGCACCACTACCAGTAGATGGAGGAGTGGGAGTCGTGGTGTCAACATACCAGATTGTGTCCCCTATCTGAACAGAGACATTTATTGATTCGTCAAAATGTAGTTGAGTATGGTTAATTGTTGTCGGCATGATTTATGTTGTTGATGAGGTTAATATACTATCTAGATCTAAAGTTAATACCGTGCTTGCGTTAGGCATTTTAGACACTATTACCTTAGCTGTTATAACCGCTTCTTGGGCACAGTTAGAAAAGGTAAGTATAGTGTTATCTTCTAGTGTCTGATTACCAGTTATCTCTATTACTTTCCCAGCATAATTAATACTAGTCACATATTGAATAACCTTATTGTCAAGTCCAATACCCTTTAGCTTTGCCGTGCCGTCCGCTCTTATTCCATGAACTTCATCTAGTGTTATAGCGTTAGCTGCTGACACTGCTCCATTTACAGTAGCGGTTAACTGAGTTAACCCTGCTTTTAAAGCAGAGACCCCTTTTTCATCAATAAAAGATATAGTAGAATTTAAAGCAGAGGATATTTTAGCAGTGCCACCACTTTTAAAAGAGATGTCTTTAGCCGTTGCCCATGATTGAGCTACGGAAACAACGACACTTTTACCTGTTTTATCTATCGATGATATGATAGGTGAACCAGATACCGACCCGCTTTCTATAGCCGTCAAAGACATTCCTATAGTCAAATTATCTACACTATCTAAATAAATAGTTGTACCTGACGAACCGGCACCTGTTGAATCGTGAGTTATTGTAAATTTAAAATCCGTATCAACTGGCTGTCTAACTAACTCTAGACTACCACCAGAAGCGGCATCCGTGGCTTTTATAGTCCAAGAAATTTCAACTATGTTTTTACCTGTGCTTAGAGGTGGTTTAGTTAACGTAACGCTAGTAGGCATAGTTTGAAAATCACCTGAAGTCGTTGTCGCCACCGCAAAAGTTAAAACGATATCTGCTTTCTGTAGTATTTTTGTTCTGTAATAAACAGAGTTTCCCAGCGATAACCCCTCAGCTAACTCAACTCCATGAGATGGATTGGCTACTAATTGAAAATCATATTGATCACCATCTGTAATTGTTGGGAATGTTATTTTCTTAACATATTTACCACCACTAGGTATCTCCCCATGTAGCTTAGTCTCTGTTGCTGAAAAAGTGTCTGTACTAAAATCGTAATAGTGAGGATTTTCGTTGGATAAATACAAAACAAATCTACTACCAGCGTCACCTAGTATTGTTAAATCCCTAGTGGAACTAGCGGCTGTTAAATCGGAAGAATCAATACTAAAGCTTGTTATTTGTCTCATAGTTTATTTAGTTGTATTTTAAATTACACTCTCACACTCTAACCCATTCCAGACGTTCGTCATAGCTCCATCAAACAGTTCGTTTAATTCGCACCCGTAGTGAAGTTGGTCAGTTATCAATTGAGCGTCTTGGCTCATAGAACCCACCCCTTGGAATGAAAATTCCGTAGGATCAATGTTATCTATATTTGTTTGTACACCCGTTATGTGGTTGAACCACTTACCTTCCTTCTCTATAAACTCATTTATTTTCCCCTCTTGTTTATCTGTTTTAATGTCTGATACGTACCACCCACGCTTTTGCGTTAAATTAACGTACTCACTATCATCGTCTCTAGGTATAACCCTAGATTGTGTTCCCTCGTAGTTTAATGCTGTAAAACTCTTTACAATAGAAGGGCCTTCGTTAAATATGAAGCTCAACGTGGAATCTACAGCTGGTTGATTGTAAAAAGAGTTAATAGGTCCAGCGTGATGTTTGAATATTTTACCATTCTTAAAAGTGAAGTAATCGTTATTCATAGACTCACCTCCCTCCGGTACAAATGACCTAAAGCTAGTCCATCCTTTACTCGACTCATTAAACACCACTGTTTTAGACTGTGCTTCAGGGCTAACGTTGTAATGAGACTTATGGTTGTCGTAACTACCACGTATTCTTTGATCTGTACTATCCTTAAGGTTGTCTCTGAACCAGTCTTTCATTCCGTTCTCTGATATTGGTGTTATACCATCTCTTGAAAGTCTTAAGACCGCTCCTCTCTTTTTATCCGTAAAGTAACTTCTAAAGTTTTCTCTAGCAAATGATTCTGGGTTTTTACTTATACCAAAATCACCTACAAAAGGAAGTGTTTGCCCTAATACATTTTCAGCTGATATTAAATTTGGATTTTCGTCAGCATTATATAAAGCGTCTTTATTTGATAGTATTTTTAATACTTTATCTTCACAAAACGTGACAAGATCAGAATCCCTAGCATGTAGTTTTTGTATGCTACCGTAGGATGGATTGACTTCTTTAGTTATGTTCTCTGCCTCTATGAATTGGTTTAAATCGTTTAGTCCAGTCTTGTTGTTGTATACACCAGAGAATATTAACCCACTTCCAAGCCTTTCTTCTTCGTACTGCCACCCCACAGTTGTAGATACAGTAACCCCGTTTCCAATTTCAACCTGATTGAAATCATCTCTTATAGTGTCTGATTCAACTCCATTACCAAAAGAATACGAGTTAAACCAATCTAAAGTTCTCCCCCACTTATGCGTGTTAGGTTCTACTCTTATCGTGACAGTGTCGTAATAGGAGCTGTAATCTGGTAGGATCTCAAGCACCATCAACTCTATGTAGTTTGATCTATTGTCTTTGTCGTAAATTCTTACCAAACTCCCAGGGGGTATATCCGGTGTAGATGTGACTCCACCTAGCACTATCCCTCCGTCAGTAAAGCTAGAAAAACTTTTTATAACGGCAGTGCTACTTAGAGTGACTCCAGACTGTGGTGTTGGAACTATTTGATCTCCAATTGAAAATACGTTAGAAATGTTAAAAGTAGTTAGACGTACGGGGTAAGATTGACTAGCCTCGTAATAAATATCTATATCTGAATTGTCTTTTGGTTCCGTTTCCCATACGGCTGGCTCGTCATTAGTTCTCTCTATTTCATCGCTTAAACTTCTCTGCACGAACTCTATACTACAATCAGCATCGGTATTTGTAGAATCAAGAGATGAAGTGGGGTCATAACCACTAATTGGCTTATCTAAATGTAATCTATAAATTATCCTTCTATCACTCGCTGCTTTCTCGCGCTCCCATACGTTGTGTATCAAGTTTGGAACATTCCCAGACGTGGCGATTCCTTGGTCATATCCTTCGGCATAAGTAGAATCATAGGGATACCCTCCGTTATACCTGTTAGCTCCGCCATAAGTCATACCCGTGTTGTGAAGTATTGAACCGCTGTCAGCTTGCTGCGTTCCTCCAAGCCAAAGATTTTTACCTAGATAATTCCACACCGTGAGTATTTCTACCGATATAACTCCATATATCTGCCTCTGATCTGGGTCTGTAGTGAATCTAAATTGCGCCCCAGCTTTTATTTCATCTACAAAGTTTTGGTATAAAGACCCGTGAGCAGACCACTGAAGAGTAGCTCCTAACCATCCGTTTTGTCCAGGACTGAAGCCAGTAAAATTACCACCAAAAAGTTGCCAGTCGAAAAAAGAGTCAAGCGTGTTAGCTAACGAGGAATTAGGCCATGGTGGATCTCCACTACCATAAGCACCTATAACGTTAAAATTAGGCGTGTGCCCTGAAAAAGAAATATCAATAGTGTTATTTGAAGTGTCAATACCATGTCCAGTTCCTGGAATACCATTGCTAATATCATGAAGTGGTACTCCAAAATATTGGCGACCAACATTAGTACTCGCGTACTTTAAGTTGTCAATAAACCATTTAGGTCCATTTGCCGCTCCAGCTACTAGTTCCGTGCCATCACCAAAATTATTCTCCCACTCACTCTTCACTAGGTCAAACAGCGTGTCGTCTGCTGGTCCAGTGGTATTGTTATACGTACCCGAGGTTGGAGAATACCCAAAGTTAGGATGATCTCCGAAGTTGCCCCCGTTTGTCTCTGCTTCCCCTTCGTATAATCGTAAACCTAAACCCTGGGAACCTACAGCGTAAGGTGCCGCGTGGTCAGGTTGGTCAAAGTAATAAAGAGGTTGAGAGATTAACGGCATTACGTCTCCACCACCAGTTATATTTTTTTCTATATTAGCGTTTCTTATAACTTTCACGAAAAACCTACCGTCAAACTCCGGTAAACTTTCAGCCTCTTCTTGCGCTATTTCAATAGCCACGTGATTATCAACCTGGTTACCGGCCGCGTTTAAAACAAAAAGACAATCGTTACCTAATTCTTTTCCTAGATTAACCATATAGTTACTACCACCTGCTGACGATACTTTGTCTATTTTGTACCAAGCGGATGTTTTCTCCGGGCTTTCGTCAAAATGAAAAGTACCGTTGTCCCTGTGTTCTAATGTTGTTGTAGACGGGTATTTTAAAAATCTTACTCTATTCTTGAGATTTAACTCTAGCAAAGAGTTTAAAGAGTTCCAACTACTGTCATCAACAAGACTTTTAAGTATTGTGAAGTTTTTCTTCCCGACTTCTGGAAGTGAAGCTGGAGATGGTAGTGCGTCGTCATTTGTCCCAGCACCATTATCGTATAGTCCAGAAAAGGGGATAGGTGTACCCGTAAACTCATCTGGTTGATTTGGTTTAATCCCAAATTGCTTCCTAACGTTCTTAATAAATTCAGGGGCCTCGTTTTTAATCGAGAGTATTTTGTACTTGTAATCGTCTTTGATTATGTTTCCACCGTGCCCTCTCTTTAAATATAGAAACGTTTCTTCGTCTACTTTGCTTCTATCATGAGAGTTGAAAGAAAGCCAAATGTCGCCATCCTCAGCGTCATACCACCTATCCATGACAAGGTTATAGTATTTACTAGAGTTCTCTTTAACATAAAACTTATAAGCATTGGCGTGAGCAGGCGCAAGGTGATTAATCTTGGAGTAAAGAATGTTAGATTTAGCCGAGTGTAACATAGGTATACTCGTTACGGAACTGTTGTTAGTGAACACTGGTGTCTCTCTTCCGTATTCGTCTAAATACGCTATTCCAACTTGATACTCTCTCAGTGTTTTAACTGATTTCTTCTGCCAATTTTCAACTTGGCTTGATTTGAATAACACTGTTAAATCCTGTTTGAACTTAAGGTTTCCTCCCGGGGTTAGGTTGAAATTTCTAACATAATTAGCGTAAGTTAATCTATTTCCAATCACTTCTTGAGCTAATGCCCTTCTAGGAACGGCATCCCAATTTCTTAACGTTTGATTTGGAGCAACGGTAGCGAATATAGTCTCTGACGTTATTTTATACTTTCCTCCTGGTAAGTCTGCTTGGAAAAACCCACCTGATGTCCCTTGAGATCCCTCTGTGTTCCAAGGGTTATTCGACAAACCATCCAATGGTGGGTCGCTTGGTTTTAACGTGTCTACAATGTAAACGTTTGGAGAGTCGGACTCTCTGTACAGTATATCTACTTGAATAGCATCTTTCGGTGTATCTGAGGGAACGAAATCAAATAAAGTTAATTCTCTCAAGCTGTTAACCATTCCAAGGTTAAACCCTTCTTTAGGTACCCATTGAAACGCAGATGGTAAAAACCCTACGTTAGACCAAGGGGCAAAGGTAGAGTACTCTCCGTCTTCAAATTTCCATCTATAAGAAAATCTAGGAAACTTTAATTCAAATAGCTTATTCTCATTAAGTTCTTTTTGAATAGCCCAATCAACATTAGAAGCGGATCCATTGGTAAACGGGTACCCTTCATAATTAACATCTAACACCTTCACTTTTAACCCAGCAGGTTGCGGCCAACTATTGTTGTTATACACATTGAGAATCTTAGCTTTCACATGGTATTCACTTATAGGGAAAGACGAGGCAGATACAGTTCCAGACGCTTTTAATAAAACGGTATCCCCAACTTTGTAATCTAAAACATTAACACCATTAAAAGAAATGGTATCTAACGTAGAGACAGCGGAGAAGGTTTTTATATCACCCGTTTTTACTATTGAAGACGAGGGATTAGCGAATCTACCATTCCAAGACAACCTTCCATACACCCCAGTGTTCGTCTCGCTAGATGATTTCATCTCTAACTTTATTCGGGAAGTTGGCTTTGGACGTATCACAGTGATATGAGATTCCTGTACCGGGCCTTGGTTTGCTTCATCAGCAATTAGATCCGTGTGCTTAATACCCGTTACGTTATTATAAAGAAATGTCCCTTCTTTAGATCTAGTTATGTTTATCTTTTTTGGCTCTGTATTGTTGTCAGTCCAAAATAGCATATCGTCTACTATGTTAATTCCAGTTATAAGAGTGTTAGTGTCCCATCCAGTGACACTATCGTTGAACTCTATTAAGTCGTACCCGGTAGTCCAATCGTAACCCCCGCTTATAACCACCATCATACTCGCTCCCGGGTTGATTATATTATCCATCACGCGGGTAATTACTCCAGCGTAGTAAATTGTCCCACCTGTGTCTATTACACGTACACTCATACCCACTCTAATACTCGTTTCTATCGGGATGAATATAATCTTTTCTCCCTGCGAGCCTTGTGTTATCCCAGCTATGTTACCCATGGCGATTTGATGAACATCTACAAACACAGGATCTACTAATGGAAAGTTATCTTCGTTATACCGAAATATAACGTTAGCGGTATTTGTTATTCCAGTTACACTAAACCTAGTTGTGGTATAATCTATTTTATCTGTAGCGGTTAGCCAATACAAAGAGTCTGTAGCGTTATCCACTACGGACCCAACGCAAACACTGTTTGGGGGAATTAAATTGTTTCCGTTTATCGAAGTATTCCCGTATATGTTTTGGACGGTACCAACGTCAGAATCTTCTGAAGTCGCTACCTCTACGTTCATCGCATCTACATATTGCCCCTTAGGAACCAACCTCTCATCGAGGTCTTTGTTCATTTTTCCCTGGGTGAAAGTGTTTTTAATCTCTGGCATACTTTAGTGTTTAATCCATTTAGATTTACCTCTCAAAATTTGAGTGATTTCCTCTAATTTAATATTTGATAACCTTAGTTTAGCTTTTCTAGTTGCTGCTATTTTTTCTTTTCTATATCTAGCTATTACGTATTCTTGAACCCCTCTACGTGTTGATAGTATAGCGTACATTAACCATTTGTACATAGCTTCTTCTGCAAATTTATGTACCTTCATTTCTTTATCTGTACCAAGTCCGTCACTTATATATTTTAAGATCACAGTTTTTCCCGAAACATTAGATGAAAAGTGGATTAACCCTTTGTCACAGTCTATATAATAAGATCCATTAACCTGTGCGTGAGAAGTTTCTAATCCGTACCTACTGTTTTGGAAGGCCCAATTCGGATTGTCTTCGTAATTGTTATTGTTGTTTTCAGATGGGGTATTAGATTTGTAACTACTCCAAGTCGTAGAGTCTTTAGGTGTAGATATAAATGTTATTTCATTTGTTGTCACTGTAGAAGCAGTGTTAGCAGAGTTAGAGACCGTTATTATAGTTCCATTAACATCTACAACTACTGTTCCCTCGTCAAAATCTTTGCTAGAAACTAACATTCCAACAGATACTTTAGCGGCATCAATTATGGAGGCTGCTGTTATTTTAATCCCGTCGTCTACAGTGGTATTGGTGTCATTTAATACCCAAATTAATCCTTCTAGTATTACCGCTTCTATTTGCTCTAATATTAAAGAACCATCTACATTTTCAAATGTTAAAGTTTCAGTCCCTGTATACGTAACGTCAACATCAACACCATCGTCATCAACCAATCCAATAGTTGTAATACTACTAGCGTTTGACGTGCTACCGACAAACACACCTTCTACTAAAGATGTGGCAGCTGTAACTACCGGTATACTTGGGGCCATAACTTTCATTCCAACTACTATATCTTTGTATTCAGCGTCTAAAACCACTGTGTTAGTAGATGCTAAAGTACCTACGGCTTGTAGCATGAACTCGCCATCTGTGTTATGAAGTATATTTGGAGGGTTTGAAGTGTGTTTAGTTGGGTATAAAGGGTGTTCTACTCCAGAACTATCTACCCAGCAAACCTTAGTGTAGTTTACGTAATCTTGGGGAAGTTTCATTGTAAGAGAAGGTGGTAGTTCTATCTCTTGTGATTTACACGACTTGAACGTGTCGAAGCTTAGCTCCTGCACAGCTCTCTGCGCGTGGAAAGCTACCTCAGTTCTTTTTACCCTACTTATCAACTTGTCTTCTCCTACGTAAGCTATTATAAATTGATTGATAATATCGTTTAAAGAAGTGAATTGATAACCACCAAAAGTATCTCCGTTATAATAGTCTTGTTGCGTTTCGTCATCTAATAATCCCATTTATTATTGTTTTTCTTGTTGAGTATTCTTGTTATCTTCTGCTCCAGCTATTTGGTACAACGCTTGATCGTCCATTGTTATACCCGCTAACGCTAGTATCTTCATTACTAAATCCGTTTCCTCTGAACCATGCAGCTCAAAATCCGTAGACCTATTAGCACTATAAAGTGCTTTTTCTAAAGTAACTACATATCCCCATCCAACCTGAGCGGGCCTTCTTATATAAAAAACGTCCACCTCGGTACTTGTAAGAGTATCGGGGAAAACGTTTAGTATGTTTCCTTGTTTAAAATAAACAGGTCTTTCTCTCGTTGGTTTCGTTAAAGGAGATCTATTTATAATTTTAAATTCTTTGTGTTCTAATTTTTCTACTTCTACTCCATTGAGCTGAACAGTACCTAATCTATAAAAACCTGGCAAGATACCTGTGTCAAACCCTGGGCTAGAAGTTTCAAACAAGTTTATCTTTTCTTCCAAGATAGTAACCATGTCAGAGTATTCTGTGTCGTTACCTGGGACCCTTGTGAATTGGTTTAAATCGTAAAAATATTGCTCGAATATATCCATCTGCGCTTGGTTAGCATATAGGTTAAATTCTAGAGGAGTTATATATCCTCTTTGTTCTTTATTAGCTATAGCTAAAACTCTTTGATATACCGTGTCTACTCTTACCATAGTTATTTTTTATTTTTATAAGGAAACGCTTTGTTTAACGTTTCTTTTCTTTTTCCGCAGCCACAATCCTTTACGCCAGCTAATTTAGACCCCGCTTTTACTGCTGCTTTAATTCCTGTTTTTTGGAAAAAACTTTCTATTGAATCGCCTAATCCTTTCGGTTTCATTTAATTTATTTTTTTAGTAGTTTACGATCACCCCGTAAGGTGACCGCACTACAATTTGATTAATTATTTAATCTTTTTTCTATATTTGAATAGATATCCATACCCTCATCAGTTTTAAACCAATGCGCTAACGCAGTGTAAGGATGCTCGTCAAATGGTATTGTCATCAGTTTTCTACCATTACTTCCCCATAGAAAGTTTCTTTGATCTGAAGACAATCTTAACACTCCAGACTCAACGGCTTTAATACCAAAGTTCCTTAACATTACATTCTCATCATCAGCTAACTCTAAGAAGAGTTTA
>TARA_R110000787_G_scaffold19150_5_pt1 | contig 11746 bp, 11 predicted proteins | sample TARA_R110000787 | Tara Oceans TARA_R110000787 (sample SAMEA4397920) | marine metagenome | biome: Polar Biome; feature: [DCM] deep chlorophyll maximum layer (ENVO:01000326); material: water (ENVO:00002006), including particulate matter (ENVO:01000060) such as... | depth 35 m
AGTATTAGATCTTCATGATAATATTCCAGAGAATATGAAGTTTTATCCGCATCTATCTAAATTTCCTGGAAAATATATTATTTCACCAAACAAATGGAAAAAGAGAGAAGAAGAGTTTATTAAAAAGGCAGACAAAGTAATTACAGTTTCACCAGGTTTTGTAAATGATGTTTTAAATAGAACAGGTTTAACTAAGGAAGCCATTGTTTTAGTGCCAAATACAGTAAGACAATCCTTTTATAAAGACGCGGTCTTTTCAGAAGAAATAGTAAAAAAATATCAAGATCAATTTGTTGTTTTATATGTAGGAGATACAAATATTAGGCGTGGTTTACTTACTGCAATAAGAGCAACAGAAAAATTATCAAAACAGATAGACAATTTTAAATTAGTGATTGTTGGAAAAAACACAACGGATACTATTTTAAAAGAAGAAGTAAAAAACCTGAGTTTAGATTCGTATGTCGATTTTGAAGGCTGGCAAGATGTTTCTTTATTTCCGTCGTATATTGTTGCTAGTACTGTGTGTATTTCGCCTTTGTATAGAAGTATTCAGCATGATGTTGCATACGCAAACAAAATTTTTCAATACATGAGTTTTGGCAAACCAGTTTTAGTAAGCAATGCCATCGCTCAGAAAGAAATTGTTGAAAGATCAAATACAGGATTGGTTCATGAAGAAAAAAATGAAGACGATTTTTCTAATAAAGTATTAGAATTGTATCACAACAAAGATAAATCTGAAGAATTAGGAAATAATGGAAAAGAGTTTATAGAAAATGAATTCTCTTGGGAAGTTACTTCGCAAGCCTTAGTAAAACTATATAATGAGCTCTAAAAAGAAAGTCTTAATCATTACATATTATTGGCCACCTGCAGGTGGTTCTGGAGTTCAACGTTGGTTGAAGTTTGCAAAATACTTGAGAGATTTTGATATTGAGCCTGTTATTTATACCGTTGAAAACCCTTCTTATCCAATTTTAGATGATGGCTTAGAGAATGAAATTCCAAAAGAGTTAGAAATTCTAAAACAGCCTATTTTTGAACCCAATTCAATACTATCAGTTTTTAGTGGAAAGAAAAAAGAAAGTGCTGGGTTTTTAAATCCAAATCCAACTTTTATTGGAAAAATGTTACAGTATATTAGAGCCAATTATTTTATACCTGATGCACGTAAATTTTGGATAAAACCATCCGTTAAGTTTTTAAGTACTTACCTTAAGGATCATCATATAGATATGGTGATTACTACGGGTCCGCCACATAGTATGCATCTCATTGGTTTAGAATTAAAAAAGGAACTCAACATACAATGGATTTCAGACTTTAGAGATCCATGGACAGAAATAGATTATTTTCATCAATTACCGCTCACACAAAAATCAATTCATAAACATCGTTTATTAGAAGAAGAAGTTTTAAAAAAATCGGATGCTGTTCTAGTCGTAGGAAACACCATGAAAGAGAATTTTCTTCATCATACTGATAAAATTGAAGTAATCACAAACGGATTTGATACCAATGAAGTTACTTCTTCTGAAAAATTAGATGATAAATTCTCAATTACACATGTTGGATTGATGAATTCTGATAGAAATCCAAAAATTTTATGGCAAGTTTTAAAAGAGATTTGTGGCACGCACTCAGATTTTAAAGATGATTTAATAATCAGGTTAATTGGTAAAGTGGATAGCGGAGTAGCCGATGATTTAAAAGTATTTGATGCTTCAGCTATTGAGATGATATCCTATTTGAACCATCAAGAAGTTAGTAAACATCAATCATCAACTCAAGTTTTATTATTGAGTATTAATAATGTGCCAAGTGCTAAAGCAATAATTACAGGCAAAATTTTTGAGTATTTACAAGCAAAACGACCTATTTTAGCAATCGGACCAGAAGATGGAGACGCAGCAATGATTTTAAAGAATACAAATGCTGGAAATATTTTTGGATTCAACACTAAAGAAGCATTAAAAAATCATATTATAGAATTGTATCAACAATACAAAAATAAGACGCTAGCTATAGAATCTAAAAATATTCAACAATATCATAGAAAAGAATTAACGAGTCAACTTGCAAAAGTTATTAATAAGATAGTATCATAATTGAGATGAGAAAAGTAGTTACTGTATTAGGAGCAAGACCACAGTTTGTAAAGGCTGCCGTGTTAAGCAGGGTTATTAAAAAGCACCAGGTTATCGAAGAAGTGATTGTTCATACGGGACAGCATTTTGATACCAATATGAGTGATGTGTTTTTTGAAGAAATGATGATTCCTACCCCAAAATACAATTTAGAGATCAATAGTATGAGTCATGGTGCTATGACTGGAAGGATGATTGAAGAAATTGAAAAAGTATTAGAAATTGAAAAGCCAGATGCATTGGTTATTTATGGCGACACGAATTCTACAATTGCTGGAGCATTAGCCGCTAAAAAAATGCATATTAAAGTGATTCATATAGAAGCTGGATTACGTTCTTTTAATATGAAAATGCCAGAAGAAATTAATAGAATCTTAACCGATAGAATTGCAGATTTATTAAGCTGTCCAACACAAACGGCTATTGATAATTTACAAAAAGAAGGTTTTGATAATTTACCTATTTTAATTGAGAAGCATGGTGATATTATGAAAGATGCTGTAGAGTATTACAGTCAGTATTCTGCAGAAAAATCATCCATAATTAAAGACCAAAAATTACTCGCTAACGGATTTGTTTTAGCGACACTTCATCGTCAAGAAAACACAGATGATGAAGAAAAATTAAGATCCATATTTACTGCTTTAGAAGAAATTCATAAAAGTCAACCTGTTGTATTGCCGCTACATCCAAGAACAAAAGCAACTTTAGAAAAGTTGTCAATTCAACCAAAAATACAATTGATAGATCCTGTAGGCTATTATTCTATGTTAGAACTTTTGAAAAATTGCTCTATGGTTATTTCAGATAGTGGAGGACTACAAAAAGAAGCTTTTTTCAATAACAAACATTGCATTATTGTAAGAGAAGAAACAGAATGGGTAGAATTAGTAAATCATGGTTTTGCAAAAGTTGTAGGTAGTAATACCAAAAAGATTCTACAGACGTTTGATACCTATAAAGAGATGAAAAAAGATTTTTCTGTTGAATTATATGGAAACAATGTTGGAGAGAAAATTTATAAATCTATAGATCAATTAATACAATCCTAAGTGGGCGTTATCTTAAAACAATCATCTTATAATACAATTATAATTTTAATTGCATTTACTATTGGTGGTGTCAATACATTACTTCTTTATACTAATTTTCTTACTGCAGAGAATTATGGTTTAGTAGTTTTTTTACTTTCTGCGGCAAATGTATTAATGCCCTTAACTGCATTTGGTGTTCAGTATACCATCGTTAAATTTTTCTCATCTTATAAAACGAAGCAAGAGAAGGATCGATTTTTAACGATGGCTCTTATTTTGCCTCTTTTCATTGCAATTCCAACTGGTTTTTTTGGTGTCATTTTTTATGAAAAAATTAGTCAATTTTTATCTGCTGAAAACTCCATGATAAAAGACTATACCTATATCATTTATTTGGTTGCTATTACTACAGCATATTTTGAAGTTTTTTATGCCTGGTCTAAAGTGCAAATGCAATCTGTTTTTGGTAACGCTGTCAAAGAGTTGTTTAGTAGAGTAATGATTATGATTTTACTCTCACTTGTTTGGCTAGAAGTTCTTAATGAACATCAATTTATACTTTGTTTAACAGGTTCTTATTTCTTAAGAATGTTTGTAATGCAGTTTTATGCATTTAAATTATATACACCTAAGTTTTCATTTCGTTTTCCTGAGAACATGAAAGAAGTCATACATTATTCTGGGTATATTATTTTGGCTGGTTCTGCTAGTGCAATTTTATTAGATATTGATAAAGTAATGTTACCAGCGAAACAAGCTTTAGAATTTACTGCATATTATACAGTAGGTGTTTTTATAGCATCAGTAGTTGAAGCTCCAGGAAGAGCAATGTTACAAATAGTTTCTCCGCTAACTGCTAAAGCGATTAATGAATCTAATAACGATGAAATAGAATCTTTATACAAGAGAACTTCAATAAACTTATTGATTATCTGTGGATTATTTTTTGTCTTGATAAATAGCAATTTGGTTCAATTGTATCTGCTGATTGATAAACCAGAGTATTCGCAAGGTGTTTTAGTGGTTTTAATGGTGGCAATTGCTAAATTGTATAATATGTTTTTAGGAAATAATGGCGCTATTATATCTAATTCAAAGCACTATAGAGTTCTTCTTCCTTATGGTTTAGCCATGGCTTTTTCTGTAGCTTACTTAAATATTTATTTTATAGAGTTGTATGGGATGAATGGCGCTGCACTATCAACCTTATTAGTGATTTTAATATTTAATACCATTAAATTATGGTATGTAAAAAAGAAATTTAATTTATTGCCATTTACAAATAAAACAATAGCATCATTCATACTTATTTTGATATTCTATTTTGCCTTTCATTTCTGGAACTTTAATCTTCACCCTTTGTTGAATATAATTTTAAAGAGTACTTTAATTGTAGTATCCTATGTCTTTATAGCATATAAATTAAAGGTCTCTGAACAAATTAATTTGGCAATTAATAAATTGATTTATAAGATACAGTCTAAATAGTCGGCAAGGATGTGTAATAACAATCCAATTGCTAGAATTCTAGTCTTTTTAGGAAATACTAGCACACTATAACATCCAATCGCATAGAATGAGTGTAATGGGTGAAAGTTGATACTACATCTGTTAGGATCAAATATTGGCGTAGCTAATAGATGATCTAAATCTATAAGCATCGTTCCTATAAATACTAGATATACTAGCTTCCATTTTTTCTTATAAAAGTATAACGCAATAACCAGCGGTACTATAAAATGAAAACCATAATGTGTGATAAATTTTAAAAGCATTTATTAAAAATAAGAGAATTTTTAGAGAAACAAAAAACTTGCTTTATATAAAGCAAGTTTCTCAAAACATGGGTAAAATAATAATTTCTTGGGGGAAATATTATAACCATAAATGTAGTGCTATTTATGGTTAAATCTCTTAACCTATGTTAATGAAATTAACTTTTGTATATATCTTTTCTAATTCTGCTTAATTGTACTGGTGTAATGTTTAAATATGAAGCAATATGATATTGAGGAATTAAAGCATCAATTTCTGGAATAAATTTTCTAAGTTTTAAATATCGTTGTTTGGCATCTAATGAAGACAGGTCAAAAATTCTTTTTTCCATCCTTATAAAAAGCCTTTCTAAAATAACATTATATAAATTAGATAATTCTATGTTTTTGTTAGCAAGTTCTTTAAATTCTTTAAAATTTCCAATAAGCAATGTGCAGTCTGTAAGACAATCATAAACTACCTCTGTTGGTTTGTTTAAGATTAATGAAGAAAATGCACCAACAGTTCTCATGGGAACATATAAAGATCGAGTAAATTGCTTCCCTTTTTCATCTGTGATATAAGATCTAGCAATTCCTGATTTTAAAACAAAGAAGCTTGTAGGAACTTCACCAAAGGATGCAATTTTATCTTTTTTTTTTAACTTTTTTTCTTCAAAAATAGAAGATAATTGTTCTAAAGATTTTTTTGAAAGAGGATAAAGCTCTTTCAAAGTAGTAAGTAGGTTTTTCATTTAGTTTTATTCGTTACTTGGGGGTAGAATAAAGCTTTGACAAGGTAGTTGTTTTTCTTTGTAATATCAATAAAAAAAAGGCTTATCCGAGAATAAGCCTTTATAGTCTTGCGACTTTTATAAAGTTTTTAGGGGATAAACTTTAATCAAAGTTAAGCTATCCTTTTAGATCTAGACTAAACCTATGTTTAGTGTTATTTTTGGTATATTTTCTTCCTAATTCTACTTAATTGGATCGATGTAATATTTAAATAAGAAGCAATATGGTTCAATTGAATTAAACTTTCTATGTCGGGTATTTGACTTTTTAAATGAAGATATCTTGCAGTTGCATCTAGAGTAGAGAGAATCGTTGCCTTGTCTAACATTCTTGTAAAAGCTTCTTCTAAAAAACGATTATATAAAATACAGATGTCGTGATGTATTTTTGTAAGCTCTATAAACCGTAAAAAATTACCTTCATAAATAGTGACATCAGTCAGACAATTAAATTCAGCTACGGAAGGTTCACTATGTAAGCTAGAAGTAAGAGAAGTAAATGCAATGGGAGCTGTAAATATTGTTCTTGTTTTTTCTTTTCCACCAGCATCCATTACTAAAGACCTAGTCATACCATCAATTAAGATGAAAAATCTACTTGACTTTTCTCCAGCACGATATAGGATATCATTTTTTTTGAATTTCTTAGAAGTAAATAACTTCACAAATTCTTCTAATGATGCAGCTGATAATCGATGATAGGCGTCCGCAAATTTTTTAATATCTTCCATAATAGAAAAAATTCAAGTTGAATTATAAAAAAAAAGTGGGGGGGGTAATTAATCCAAAATTACATTAATTTTTTCTAAAAAGCTAATAGAATTTGGACCTTCCATAAAAAGAAGGTCTAAAATAGAGAGGTTTTCTAAGAACCCATATTTGTCATCAAACATTTGAATATATGGCTGAAAATTATACTCTAAAAGAACCTTAGCATTTGCTAGATGTCTAAAATCATTTTTAACTGCGTCTTCATATTCTTTAGATACATGATGATTTATAGAGAGATCTAAAGCATCATTAATAAAGAGAAAAGTATCAATATTTACATCGAGTAAATAGGTGTATTTTTTGTTGAAAATTAACTGTAAATCGTCCTTATAAAATTCAAAAAAAGGAGAGTGGCTATACGCAATCTTTAATGATTTGTAATGCAGCTTTTGCCAATTAGAATCTTCCACTAAAATGTCTTTAGTTTTTCTTCTTCCATCAGTTTTTGGATACGAAACAGGAACATTTAATACTTGTTTGCCATTAGCTCCATACATATAGCATCGGTTCCTATACGTTTGCTTTTGAAAATTATCTTCAACTTCAAATGTAAGAGAATCAAAATTTATGATTTTCCCATATTGAGAAATAGGTGAGAAGTATGTTGGTATAAACAGCCCCATAATTTTTAGGCTGATTTTTTCTTTTTCCTTAAAAAAGTATACGCAATATAACCTCCTAAAGCGATTAAGAAATAAAGTAAATAGGAAACTGGTTTTCCATCTCCACCAACAGTTGTAAATAGTCTTTCCCAACGAATCTTGCCATTTTCTATACTAAACCAAATTAAAACAGGTTTTCCAACAACATGATCAAAAGGAACATATCCCCAGCTTCTGGCATCTAAAGAGTTTTGTCTATTGTCTCCCATCATCCAGTAATAATCTTGCTTAAAAGTGTAGGAATCAGCTTTTTTACCGTTGATAAAAATATGTTCTCCTATGACATCTAATTGATTGTGCTCATATTCACCTATAATCCTTTTGTAAAAGGGTAAAGAGTTCTTGTCTAATGTAACGGTTGCTCCTTCTTTTGGAATATAAATTGGACCATAATTGTCTGTATTCCAAGCCAAACTAGAAACTTGTGGAAACATACTTCTATCTAAAACCCCTTTAGGTTCTAGGACTTTAACAACGCTATCAACTTCAGAATCTTTTCTTAATTTTTCTGCAATCTCATCAGTAATATTTGCTTTTCTTTTATATGGATTGACTTCTATAAGATCTAATCTGAAAGTATTAATAACTTGTTGAGGTATTCCACCGTCAGAAGTGGTAATTTTATACTGATTATCAATTACGTTTTCTGGGTTCTCAATAGCAAATTGCATCACTGCTTTGTATTGATCTTGACTGGTGAATTTTACAATATATTTTCTTTCAAATTCCTTGTTAGTATATCTAAGTAATTTGTTAGTTGACATTCCATTGCTAGAATAAATCATATTGTAAAACTGCAGTTTTGCTCTATCTGGAAGTATATTTCGTTTTCCATTGATATACACATAACCACCTCTAACCTCAAGAGTGTCTCCAGCAATTCCTACACATCTTTTTACATAATTTGTCTTCTTGTCTAAAGGTTTGTAGTCTATTCCTTTACTTGGGTCAATCCAATGAACTAACGTATCGACAGGCCAGTTAAAAACAACAATATCATTGCGTTTTATTTTTTGAAAACCAGGAATTCTCAAATAAGGAAGCTGAGGTTTTTGTAAATAAGATTTCGTATTCTTTTGTCCAATTACAGATGTTGGTAAACTATCATGTAACATTGGAGCTGCTATAGTTGTTGTAGGGACTCTTGCGCCATAATGAAATTTACTAACAAATAAATAATCTCCAACTAATAAAGTCTTTTCTAAAGAAGAAGTAGGTATTGTGTAAGGTTGCATAACATAGGTATGGACCATCGTAGCAGCAATAATTGCAAAAGCAATTGAGCTAACCCACTCTCCCAAACCTGTTCTTGGTTTTAAACTTCTATCTTCTTTATAAGGTGAATCTGTTGCGTAATTTATGTAGAATAAGTAGAGTCCAAATGTTATCAGAACTAAAAATGTATCTTTTCTTTTGTTAAAGCCAAAACTCCTTGCAGTTTCTATCCAAAGAATAGGAAACATTAATTGATTGACTATTGGAAAGAATAACAAAATCACCCACCATTTAGATCTTTTTATAATACCTAACAAAATAACGGCATTGTAAACAGGAATTGCAGCCTCCCAAACTTTTCTACCTGCTCTTTGGTATAGTTTCCATGTTCCAGCAAAATGAATTACTTGTACAATTAGAAAAAAAATAAACCACTCTGTAAATGTCATATTTTGTATTTTTTTACTTTAGCTATTAGTTGCAAATAAAAGAAAATGTTACGGTTTTTAACCAATGTTTAACACATCTTTCATCGTATAGACGCCAATTTTATGAACTAACCATTCTGCTGCAATCACAGCACCTAAGGCAAAACCTTTTCTGTTGTGCGCGATATGCTTAATTTCAATTGAATCTATTTCTGATTTGTAAGAAATTTTATGTGTTCCAGGAACATCTGGAATTCTTTTTGCTTCAATCGGAATTATTTGAGCATCAGTTTTGAGGTCACTTTCCTTTAGTTTCCAGTCACTTTTTGTAGAGTTCTCAATAATTCCTTCTGCTAATGTAATCGCAGTTCCACTTGGAGCGTCTAATTTTTTTGTGTGATGAATTTCCTCAATATTGATAGAATAATCTTCTAGCGAATTCATCATTTTTGACAACTGATTATTTAATTCAAAAAAGATGTTGACGCCAATACTAAAATTTGAGGCATAGATAAAGCTCCCGTTATTTTCTTTACAATAGGTAGTAGCTTTGGTGTAGTTTTCTAACCAACCTGTAGTTCCAGAAACCACAGGAACTTTATGATTAAAACAATTAATAATATTGTTAAATGCTGCATTAGGCACACTAAAATCAATTGCAATATCTACTTTTGAAATATCGTATTCTTCGTCTTCTTTGATTCTTAAAACTATTTCATGACCTCTTTGTAAAGCAATCTTTTCAATTTCTTTACCCATTCTGCCATACCCTAAAAGTGCTATTTTCATGTGTTCTATTTTAATTGACTTTATAAGTCATGCTTCGACAAATGATACGGTGAGCCTGTCGAACTGCTCAGCACAGTAATGCAAGGTCTTTAGAATTATTTCTACCATAGTTGAAGTTTAGGATAGATGTTTTATTTAAAATTATATGTGAGACTAAACCCAACAGAAGGTGCTTCTATTCTAATAGGATTATGCATCATTGTTGGATTCATACTAAGATTATCAGTAGCGTCAAATTGTAATAAATGGGCATTTACACTAGCCTCTACTATTTGAAGGACATAACCAAGTATGGCAACTAGCAATGATAAATCTCTATTTCCTCTCAATGTTTTTTGAGCACTTTCTAAACCTTCAATTGAAATAATTTCAGATCCATCATCTAAAGTGAATTCGTCTTGTAAACCAGCTTTTCTTTGTTTAAAAGCTCTTCTATAGCGTTTGTATTCACTGTTATTGTCTAAATAAAAGTATGTTGGTATTCCAACTGCTGCCCAAGCTAAAGGTGCTTTCCAATATTTCTTATTATAGATTTGTCCACCACCGGGAAATATCGCAGAATAAAAAGCCGCTTTTGATGGAGAAAGAGGATTGTATATTCTGTTAGAAGAAAGAACTTCTTTCTTAACTTTTACTTTTGTAGTATCTTTTTGACTGAAACAGTAAAAAGAACTAAGAAGAAAAAACACTCCTAATATGACGTTTTTATGAAACACTTATTTTAGTAAGTTTTTAATTCGCTCAAAATCTTCTTGAGAATGAAACGGAATAGAAATTTTTCCTTTTCCTTTAGAGTTTACGGTAACATCAACCTTATGTCCGAGATATGAATTTATATCTGATACGCTTTCTTTAATATATTTAGGTAATATCTTTTTTATTGTTTTTTGTGTCGTTGAGCCAGCTTTTAAGTTTTTTACGATTTCTTCAGTTTGTCTTACCGATAATTTTTCTCGTAGTATTTTCTCGTAAATATCTAATTGATCTTCAGAGCTTTCAACATTAATTAATGCTCTACCATGTCCCATAGAAATAAAACCATCTCTCATTCCGGTTTGTAAAATAGGATCTAATTTTAATAAACGGAGGTAATTAGCGACTGTAGATCTTTTTTTACCAACTCTAGTACTTAGGTCTTCTTGAGTTAACTGAATTTCATCAATTAATCGTTGATAGGATAGAGCAACTTCAATAGGGTCTAAGTTTTTACGCTGAATATTTTCAACCAGCGCCATTTCCAACATTTCTTGATCATTGGCAATTCTAATATAAGCCGGAATGGTAGTGTTGCCAATTAATTTTGAAGCTCTAAAACGACGTTCACCAGATACTAATTGAAATGAATCTCCAACTTTCCTAACAGTAATAGGTTGAATAACACCTAACTCTTTTATAGAGCTAGCAAGTTCGCGTAAGGCTTCTTCATCAAAATAAGTTCTTGGTTGATATGGATTTACATCAATAGTCTCTAAACCTATTTCAATAATACTTCCAACAACGTCATTAGACACAGAACTGATGTCTGAAGTGTCTTTTAATAATGCAGACAATCCTCTTCCTAATGCTTGTTTCTTATTGGCTTTAGCCATAGTATTTATTCTTTTTTAAGAGTTCGTTTGCCAAATTTAAGTAATTTACAGCACCTTTGCTTGTGGCATCGTACGCTATAATACTTTCTCCATAACTTGGTGCTTCTCCTAAACGTGTATTTCTTCTAATAATTGTATCAAAAACCATCGTGCTGAAGTGTTTTTGAACTTCATCTACAACTTGATTTGATAGTCGTAAACGAGAATCAAACATGGTTAGTAATAATCCTTCTATATCTAAATCTGGATTGTGAATTTTTTGAATACTTTTTATTGTATTTAATAATTTACCTAAACCTTCTAGTGCAAAATATTCACATTGTATTGGTATGATTACCGAATCTGCTGCAACTAAAGAATTTAAAGTAATTAAACCTAGTGATGGAGCACAATCTATAATGATATAATCGTAATCATTTTTAATTTCTTTAAGAGCTTCTTTCAACATATACTCTCTTCTCTCTTTGTCTACTAACTCAATTTCAATGGCTACTAAATCGATGTGAGAAGGTATGATATCTAAATTTGGAGAAGAGGTTTTTATGATCGCATCTTTAGCT
>TARA_R110000787_G_scaffold169992_1_pt1 | contig 11737 bp, 15 predicted proteins | sample TARA_R110000787 | Tara Oceans TARA_R110000787 (sample SAMEA4397920) | marine metagenome | biome: Polar Biome; feature: [DCM] deep chlorophyll maximum layer (ENVO:01000326); material: water (ENVO:00002006), including particulate matter (ENVO:01000060) such as... | depth 35 m
ACCACCATCTACTAAAGCTGAGTCGAGTAGATCTACAAGACCATCTAGTTTAACTTGTTGATATTTAATGGGGGCATACTTTACATCATTGTCTAATGCAAACACATCAGACATTGTCTTTTGGTTTAAATAGTTAACTAGTGATTGTGCTCTATCTAACTCTACTCGATGTTTTTGACCATAGTCAAATGAGATAGCTGTTACACTATCATATTCTTTTAAACATCTAAGTAGTAAAGTACTTGAATCCATCCCTCCGCTTAGGGAAATTACTATATGTTTTTTCATTTTTTAGTTTTGCGTTTTTTTCTAATATTTTCTGCTTCTATAAATAACATCCACCCTTTTAAGGTTTCAATTCTTTGTTTTACACTTGCCATAATTCTTCATCATTTAGATATTTATATTCTTCTTTTGTCATACCCTTCATCAACATAAACATTTCAAAGTCTATATCTAATAGTCTATAATGTTCATAGAATCCTTCTAACCATACTTTACGGAATGCTTCAAATTCTTTCTTTTTTTCTAAGTTCATACAATTTTTTATATATAATTAATATAACTAATAAAATTAAAAAAGCCAAACTTTTTAAAAAGGTAAATCATCATCATCATAAGAATTATTAGAGTTAAAATCCTCTGGGAAAGGTAAATCATCCATTGGGTTTTCTGAGTGGGATGTATCTGTTGGGTGTCTAAAATAAAATTCTAAAAAGACTTTTGAGTATGTTAGTACCATGCCTTTATAACCAGAGTGTGGAACTTCTTTCATTTTAAAAGGAACATCGTTTTGGTCAGCGTATTTTTTCACTTCAGCTCCTAATTTTGGGCCTGCTGCTCTCCCTAAAAATTCATATAGACTTAAATATTCATGTTCTTCTTTCATAATCCATTTATTATTCTAAATTGTTCTACATTATGTTTTATCCAATTTGATTGGTGTTTATTTATAGGTTTATCTTGGAATGTATTCATATTAGCGATTGGTTTACTTGATATACCTAAATCATCATATACCATTCCTGATCTACCTGCCATAATTGGGTTACTTGTATCAATTGATTCAATACATTCAATATTTTTATACATCCCAAATTCAGCAGGCCAAGCAGTTCCAAGCAAATGTACTCTATCAAATTTAGTTAACATTCCCTTATCATATAACAATTGAATGGTCATAAATCTCCCCATTGCTTTTCCAAAATCTTTGTTTGGGTGTGAGCATAAATCATTATAATAAGAAGCACCATAAGAATATGATATTTTCTTATATCCTAAATCTTTATATGCTTGAGTACATAGTATGGCTTCATGTTGGGATTTAGCTTGAACTACAACTACTTTTGTTGTTTCTTTAGGTAACTCAATTTTAACCCATTTAATAGCATTTTCAACAGACTCCTCATAATCTTCCCACACATCTGGGACTATAAATTCATCAGGTTTGAGTTCATTTACCCAATATAGTAATCTATCAGTATCATATGCTTCTCCTAACTCATGTAGTGAGTTGTCCATTATGATATATCTTCCCATCTTTTTAGATTCATAGAAGAAATTTTTATATTCTTCATTTTGGTCTAGCAAGTGGGGTAGACAATAGTCATAATCATTAAATTCTCTACTTTTTTTAAGTAGACAAAATGGTACTTCGTGACTAACTTTCATGCTTTATTTTATTTCTGAGTTTGTACTTCTTAGGCTACAGAAGTAACATTCTGTAGTGCCATCATCTTCAACTTTTACCCATTGATGGATTCCCTCTCTATCTTCAGAGCACCCTTCTTCAGCTTCTTTAATGATGATTTTTGCTTCACTAGTAGCTCTGTCTAAACCATCAAATACCCCATCTGAACCTACTATATTATAGTATTTATCTTTAAGTTGTTCAATTTCCCAAATGAAATTTTGTATTTGTTTTTTAGTTCCTAACGCCCATATTCCCATATCTATTTAAATTTATCTTTTAATTTATACTTATTTACCACTGTTTTTAACTTATTTATATAACCTGGGTCTTCTGCATAATACTTCCCAAGATAAGCATAGATATCAGCTTCTGATCTAAGTTTGGAGAAATATGTTGCTCTATGAAATGCAAAGTCTAGTAGACAGTCTTCCCATGTTTCAAAATAGGCATGCCCATATTGAGTTGATTTAGCTAAATTTATTCTACTTCGAGCTTGTTTCATCCCAAACATATTATTATTCTCTTTAAATATTTTAGAGGAGAAGTTACCAGATTCTATTATTGCTTGGGCATATACTATATGAGGATACTTCAAATTTAAGCGTTTAATCTCCACTATAAATTCATCTTCAGTGAATTCATACTGAGTTTCTGCTATGGTGATTTTTTCGTATTTATCCTTAACCTCTATTATTTCTTTAAGTGGTATATTAGGTAAAAAGACTGATCTAAATAATTGGATGCTTGAGAAACTGATTAAAATACTAAGCATTATAAAGAATATATAATGGTTCTTAATATGTTTAAACATGCCTACAGTTTCAAGACAGAATTTGTTTTTATCGTAATGGTAAAACTTCATAAACTTTATTTTATATAATATATGTAAACTTTTACATAAAGCCAAACTCTCTTACATATACTCTATTTGATTTTCATTATCTTCTTTAAGTTTACTGATTTGAGCATTTAAGTTATCAATTGATTCTAATCTTCTTTTTTCTGATAAGCTGGATTTAGATACTTTATTGATTTCTTTTTGTAGATTTTCAATTTGGGATGTTGGGAAGGGGGGAGTTGGGGGAAGAATGGGAGTTATTTGTTTTTCTTCTACTTCTCCATAAACCTCATAGGTGGAGGGGATGATTTTAGGTTTTTTTTTTAAATTTTTAAAAGATTGATTAGTAGCTATTACAAGAAGTATTGCTAGAGGATCAAAAACAAATATAATCATTAGAATAAAAATGTTAGCTACCTTTTTTATAGGGATATCTGTTATTTCATTAACATATTTAATAACTCCTAATTCACCTTCAGTTTCACTCTCTACCTGCATATCAAGTACCTTAAGATCTAAATTGGTTATACTATCATTTAGGGCTTCTACTTTAAGGGAGATTCTATTTCTTTCTTCTAAAGCTAAAGCTAGTTGGGTTTCAAATGTTTTACGAGCACTAGAAGAACGTACTGTGATTATTTCTCCAGACTCCCTATCTTTATACTGAGTCATAGTTCCTGTAGCTAAAGAATTTCGCAATTGAGAGATGTCTTTATTTGAGGATTCTTTTTCTATAATATATTCATTTTTAGTTTCAATATATCGTTCCTTTTTAACCTCAATATTAGATATACGTTTAGTATCTATTTCTAAGCCTGATATGTTCTCTTGAAATCCCTTACTTAAAAGACCATATATCCCTAAAGAGGTAATCACCATTAAAACAAGAAGAAAAAGAGTTAAAGACCATTTAAGACCGAAGTAAGTATTTTTCCAAGCATTGTGGAGGTAAGTTGCAGTCACTATTTTAGAAATTTCTAAAAATCCTCCCATTATAATAATAGGAATAGTCACTCCAGTAAAAATTGTTGCGAGTCCGCTTACACTATAATAAGCAGCAGTTGAGGATAATCCTAACGCGCAGAATAGTAAGAACCAGGGTAATAATTTATCATTCATAATTAGATAGATAATAAATTAGACTTGGGAAGCCAAGCTTTTTTATTTAAGTTATAAAGATTTTAACATTTCAACCAATTCTGGTTGGGGAAAACAATCAAATTTATCTTTACGAACATTTGTATGTGTCCATGTTCCCTTCATTCTTCCATAATAAGCACCGTCATTAAAGCCAAATGCATCTTTAGGACTCATTCCATCTTTTAACAGTTTTGGGAGACCTGCAACAATGTCTATTTTTGGGTATATTTTTGCAATATGCTTTATTAGCAATCTTAATGATTCTATTTGCTCTGTTGTATATGCATGCCAGTATTGATGTCCTCTAAATTCATAACCTAAATCACATACCATACTTTCAGGTACTTCAGTATTAACGTAAGTATAGTACTTACCGTTTTTCTTAGTCACATAACCGAAGTTACAAATTTCAACTGCTGAAGAGTATTTAGACATATTAAAGTTTCCAACCTTCCCTAAATGCCATCCAATATAATAATCTGGGAAGCATTCAACAACTTGCCCGTTGTATTTATCATCTCCATAACTACCAACCTTAGTACTTGTACCTCCTATGCAGTACTGTGTTGCTACACGGCCTCTATTGTCTCTATTCCAACTGTTAATAGTATTGTAAGGATTGTTCCACCCTGCTGTGTGGTGTATAAAGAAATTTTCAGGTTGAATCTCACCATAATCTTTGACGTATTCATTACCGTCTAAATAAGCTTTATCTACTTCTAAACCATCTTCTGTGGTATAAGAGCCTAAATAATTTAACTTATCATCCTTATCATTAGAATCATCAAAATTTGTTCTATCTGTATCTACATCAATTATATTATCAAAACTATTTCCTAATGTTTTATTTACTAACGTTTCATAGGTTTTTGAACCAACAATACCATCAGCAATTAACCCATTATCTGATTGGAATTGCTTTACAGATGATTCTGTACCTGAGCCAAATATGCCATCTGCTGTAATGCCTAACATCTGTTGAACCTCTTTTACTTGTTCACTTTTGTCTCCTTTTTTTACCATAATATTATTTTTAACACCATCTACTAAACAACTATATGTTGTATTACCAACCAATCCATCTACTTTTATCTGCTTTGAAAATTGGAAATTCTTAACAGATGTTTCAGTTACTGAACCAAAATACTCTGTAATTGTGGGGTATGCCCAAAAGCCATTATCATCTAATAATGTTTGTAATTCTCGGACGTTTGGGCCGGTGTCTCCTTTTTTTAATAACATAGGCTACCTATTTATGTGTTTTTTCCTTTTGGATTTGGTTAATTAAGTATCCAGCAATTGCAAATTCTATACTGGCCCAAATAGCTAGGTCTGAGGATGACATTAAATCTATGTTTTGAGATAAGAAAAATACCATACCAAATTGTCCTATTACAAATGATATCCCTGATTCAACTCTCTTCTTAGAGAAATAAGATTCTTCATTAGAATACATCCTCATTATTTCTTTAAAGAACCAGCTAATATTACTACCAAGTTTTTTCATTATTCTCTTAATTTATTTTGCCTTATTAGATATCCAGGAAGTTGTTTTGATAGCTCCTCCATTAGATCCTGATCTTCAGATGATAGTTTTGTTTTTCTTTTCACAAAATCGAGTCTTACTACCCCAATAGCTTTATTTTGTATATCTATAATCACCCAATAATATGTTGATTTTACACCATCTTGAAGTAAGTGGTATTTACATAAACCTTCGGGGTATTCTTTAGTGTTCACATTAAAGAACTCTCCATGCTCCATAAGTGGTCCTAAAGTGGTTGTACAAGCTGAAACAGGTATATTTTGTTTTTCTAATTGGATGCTAGATACACCATTATCTACTACCTCATAAGACATGCTCATCTTTTGCATAGATTTACCTGAGTAGAAATAACCTCCGTTATGGAATGAAAATATGCATATTCTATCAGCATTAGTCTCAGATAATACGTCTTTTAACTTATTAACAACCGCTGAATCTTCACGAACACATTCTGCAACTACACAATTCTCTTCTATTAGTAGGGATTTCTTTAGATCTAATTTATGCTTATACCATAACGCAAGTAAGGTTCCAGCGACACCAATAATCGCTGTGAATATTGGTAATAACAATTCTTCCATTATAATACTTTTATAGATTTTTTATTAAGCATATGCAATTTTTAATGCTATAGATTATGTGCCCATAAATATATGAAATTTAGAGCAGAATCAAGGAAATAAAGTGGCCTACATTACTAAAAATAGTAATATAGGCCTCTATATTAAAGATTAGGGGATGTTTAAGTATTCAATTGGAAAAACTTATTAGCTAATGATTTTTTATCAAATGTATCTATATTTGTAAATCCTGATGGTTGGCTTGGAGTTTCATCATCTGGGTCCATCTCTCCAGTTATTTGAAAATGTCCGGTAGATGTATCAGCTTTAAGATTATAAGTTAAACCATCAATTCCATATCTATTTTTCATAACATGGAACCTACCTGTATTATTTACTTTATCTTCTTTCTTTCTAGATAGAGATAAACAGAAATCTGTAATCATAATTTTATCATATGATCCTGCTGCTTTATCTCCCTCAATAATATCATCTTTTGAACCTGCTCTATTAACCTGAGATACACTCCATATTGGTAAATTTAATTCTCTAGCTAATCCTTTAGTGCTTGTGTAAATATCATCAATTTCAAATTTACGATCTGTTGAACTACGTTTTGCTTTTAATAGATCTACATAATCTATCAAGATGAGATCAGGTTTAAGATCTAATGATACCATTTTCTTAATATGAGCTTCAATAGTATTTATAGTTGCTCTCCCCATTGGGAATTCTTTAATTATTAACTCACCTTCTAGTTGAGGTAAGACTTCTTCTACTTTATCTCTGTTTTCTAATATTTTATTTACAGGCACCTTAGTGAAAAATGCATCATATCTTCTACCTACATAATCTTCCCCTAATTCTAAAGTGTAATGTAAGACGTTATACCCCATTTTAATAGCAAATCCACCTAAAGCTACTAATGACCATGATTTTCCACCTCCAGGATTACCAAATATCAACCCAAAATCACCTCCACCTAATCCACCTTGAAGTCCATCATTTATTTCAGGCCATGGTGTTGGAATTGTTATTCTACTGTCTTCTCTATATCTAGATTCAACATCCTTATTATACTCATGACCCATATTCTTATCTTGTCCTGCTTTCATAGCATTTTCAATCATAAGTTTAATAGAGTCATAATCTCCCGCTTTTAATAAATCTACAGAAGATAATAAAGCTTTTTTTAGTTGTTGGTTTTTACAGAAGGTTGAGAATTCTTCTTGAACATATTCTGAGTCTTCATCTGTTACTCTATATGCTTCTCTAAGTTGTTCCTTTATTGAGAGTTGTAAAACTTCATTATCTATCTTTTTTAATTCTACTTTTAAAATATCCATACTAGGTGTTGTATGGTATTTGTCGTAGTAGGCTAGTATTTCTTTAATTATCCATCTATGGGCTTGGTTTCCAAAACTCTCATCATCTAGAATATCATGAATGTTTACCAAGAACTCTTTATGAGTTAGTAATTGTGAAATTACTTTTATTTGGAATTGTGGACCATATTGGTCAATTGATTGTAATGTCATAACTTATTTTAAATTTTCAAATCGTTCTTTTAACCATAAATCTACGTTTCTTATCATATTATCTAAGTGGTCCTCGTTATACATTTCCTTAAAAATCTTTGGATAGTAATCTGGAGTTGGCTCAGCTGCAAATGCGTCTAAAAACTTCTTATCATTTTCATCTATCATAGGATTGGCTAAATCCATAATTTTATACCTATTCCTTAACCCATTCAAATCACTTAACAGTCTAGCATATATTACATTTTCCTTTAATCTAACAGTTGCAATTTCTATTATATCATCTAAGGTTAGTACTTTTTGTTGAAGTTCAGGAAAGAGTTTATATAACTTTTTAGGTCCTAATCCTTTTATACCAGGAACCCTATCTGAATTATCTCCCATTAAGGTCTTGTAGAGTATAAAATTATCAGGATGAACTCCATATTTTTCTGTCACTTGAATTGGTGTGAAGAATTTCTTAACTATGGGGCTATAAACTGTAACTTTGTCATTAACAAGTTGTAGGTAATCTTGATCACTAGATAATATAAAAATCTTATCATCTTTATGAGTAGGTAGTACATCACTTAGATATGCTATTATATCATCTGCTTCTACTTTATCTATTGATACAGTTTTGACAGGTAAGGTTTTTAAATATTGTACTATTCTAGTGAGTTGATCAATTTTAGAATCATCCTCATCATCATGTGAATCAAATGTGTCCCAATTTGTAACTCGGGACACATTTCTTTCAGATTTATATTCAGGAATTATATTTTTTCTATTATTAGAAGATCCCCTACCATCCCATACTACATACACTTTTGTTGGCTCCATTAATCTAATCATGGCTCCTAAAGATCTAAAAAATCCACCTAAACCTCCTATATGTGCACCTTGAGTATTGACGGAGCCTAAGGTTGTAAAGTTTCTAAAGAATAGATTTAAAGAATCTATTAATAATATTCTTTCACCTTCTATAGGAGTCTCCTCCCCATTCTCCTGAACAGTATCCAAGAGTTTAAATAAATCTTTCTTATCCATAATTCTATTCGGGTTCGTCTGTAAATGTAGTCATACCAATCTCCGGAGCATCTTCTTCAATAACATCAAAGTTATCTCCTCCTAAAATCTTAGACCATTCTTTAGTATGTGCATCTTTATACTTCTTCAAAGCATTGTCTGCATCTGCTATAAAGCCATGAGGTGTCATAATAATTCTTCCTCTAGTGGTTATACCGTTAATATGGTTTTTATCTATTTGTAGATTTGCTCTTTTAGCAAATTCAACTTGTTTACCATCCTTAACTGCTTTTATCTTAGATGTTCCAGAATCAGATATATTTCCAAATGTTACAACAAATGTTGCGTCAAACCACATTGCAAATCCTCCTTTATTCATCATCTTTGGTTTACCCATTGGTACTGATGGTTTAGCAGCCCATACTTTATTGATACAAACTAATGTATTTGTATACTTTGATGATTCTTTTCGAGATAAAGTAATACGTTGGTTTACGTTATTACCAAATTGAGTAGACATTGCACCGGCATTCCACTCATTATTATTTTTATTTGAATTAATAGACATTTCACAAGGAACAGATCCAATAGAATCCCATAAAAACATTAAGTCATATGGTAAATTTAATTTTTTCTGCTCATCGATTAGGTCTAAAATAAACCCAGCTACATCTTCTATAGAATTGATAGTTTCTCTATCAACATATAAAAAATTACCTTTATAATCTATAACTTCTCCGGTTTCTTCATCTATAACCTCTTCAATTTCTAACCCCATCATTTTAGCATGCTCCCAAGACCATTTCATCTCAGTAATGATAAAGACAGGTAGAATTTTTCTCTTTTGAGCGGATACTGCTGCTTCTAAAAGAGCAGTTGTTTTACCAGTATCCGAGTGTCCCCTTAAGAGCACTATGTGCCCTAAGGGGATTCCTGGAATAGACAAAACATCTTGAAATGCTTGAGATAAAGGGACCCATTGTTGTTCTTTGAATTTTACATTGGTATTTAGGCCTTTCTTTACTTTAAAATTATCTAAACTAAATTTAGATTTAAGTTCGTCAGAGACTGCCTCCGATAGTGATTTTTTCTGTTTTGCCATAATTTTTTATTATTTAAAATGGGAGATCATCTCCATCTTCATCTTCTTCATCATCAAATAACTTACCAAACTTATCAGCTTTGCTAGTCACATCTTTCTTAGTTGAAAGACTATAATTTGATTTTGGGGCTTCTTTTACGTCATTATCAAAATTAGATGGTGATTCAGATGTAACACTTCCTTCTTCATCTCCAGGTTCTAACCAATTTTGTAGAATAACTTTTAAATCCTCAAACTTCTTCTTAAATCTCTCTTGAAGATCTAAAATGTTGTTTTGAGTTTCTAACCACTTTTTAACTAAATCTGCATCCTTACTTAATGGAGTTGATTTTCTTTTTGGACGAATTACAGATTTTAAACCCTGTCTTCCACCAATATCACCAATTGCAGCATCGATTGTGAAATCAAATCCTTCATTAATGTCTGTGAAATCACCATAATCCTCATCATCTGCTAAACTTAATAGTTGTTGATATTGTTGTTTACCAAACTCATAAAGACGAACTCCTTTTTCTTCCTCTCCTCTAACAATTACTTGAGCGAAGATTCTCATTTTAGGATCAACTTTTTTAGCTAAAGACCAATTTTCACTTTCATTAGTATTACGTAATTTCTTAGCAAACTCAACAATTGGATCTGGCTCTCCCCAATTAGTTAATGCGTAGATTGGAAATTTTGCAAATCCATAATGTAAAAATACTTCTTGGAATGGGTATTGAGCATTAAACTTTGAAGGAACAAATCGAATTACAAATTTTCCTTCTTCTCTTGGCTTCCAATACAATGTTGTGTAATCCACCTTTTCATACTTCTCCTTTTTTTCAGGCTGGAGGGCGCCTAATTTACTTTTAATTAGATCTAAATCCATAATATAACTTTATTTTTAATGTATAACTAAATATAACAACCTTTATTTAGTAGGCCAAATATTTATTTAGCCAAATCTACAATCTTAAATATCTTAGTATTTAATTGTTTGATTTCATTGTGTTGAGTAAGTAACACACAATTTTTATAATGCTCCCATTCAATTGGAAAATTTCTATCTACTACCCCACCATTTAATGACTTTATAAGTTCATTCAGAGCGTTTATAGTGTATAAAGTGTTAGTTCCTTTTTTTCTATGGACTAGTATAGTATTATCTGGAATTGTGGAAACGTTACCCTGATCTACATTATAAGTAATAACATACTCATTGTTACTTTTAATGTGAAGCACAAATATTTTGTTATATAGTATAGAGTATTGGGATTTTATGGAAGAGATTAACTCATCCATATTTTCAAGTGTTGTGAAAGTACAAAATAATCGATTATTCATTGAATTTATATCAAGCGATGACTCAAAGTCATACGGGTGATACGTATCTGCAAGTTGTGTGTAAATTGAATTCATATTTTATTTTAAAAATTGTAGGTTTCCCCGATTTGTACTTTGATTTTTAGTTTATGTTGTTTAAATATATCTTTAATCTTCAATAGTGTATCCTCCTCATTCTCATCTACATCTAACAAGAAAGAATCATAAACGTATAAAACGAGTTTAGTATTTTTTCCTTGTAAGAGTCTTAGTATCTTATATAATATAACTATATTATTTGAGGTTTCCAAGTTTTGGAGTAAATAATTTAATAACTTTTGAGGATTCATATTTTCCAACTTACTCTTCTCAAATTTATGCTTAGATATTGGACATTCAATATAACCCTCTTTATTGAACTTTTCCCATAACTCCTCCGTATATTTCTTTACCTTACTAAAAAATTCTAAATGCTCATATTGTTTGAATACTCCCCCATATAATTGCTTAAAAGTTAATTCTTTAGCCTTTTTATAATCCACCTTATACATTTCAGCAAAGGATTGATGGATGTCTTTATGAGGAAATTCATAATTGAGTAGCCTAGCCAAAAGAGTAGGATGGTAAGCGCTAATATCCAAGTCAAGAAATACATCATTACGTGGTATAAAAGCTTCTCTTTCTCCATTTACCTTATTTAATGCTGCAAAATTTATACTTCCAAAAGAATTCGATGGGCGAGTAGTAGTGGTGTTGAGGTTATATTGTGTGTATGCGTAATCTTGTATGGGATAATTGAAATACTCATTATATACGCTGTTATTTACTTTTATTCCATTGCGTTCAATCATATTAAAGACAATACTAGCCTTATTATCATAAAATAGATTTGGTGTGGTAGGGAATGATTGATTTTTGTATATCCCTTCAAGATACTCATAATGTTTTACTATTGGAATTAAACAATTTGTGTCCCTCCTTTTAGGATATTTGTTGTAGTAGAAATTATG